>OLPU01000094.1_pt1 | contig 78210 bp, 51 predicted proteins | sample 1673111 | NCBI WGS metagenome assembly OLPU01 (sample SAMEA3136755, study PRJEB25190) | human gut metagenome | reverse complement strand
AGCCGGCAGAAGCGCGACCCTCATCGGTAAATCGCATCTCAAAGCGCGAGGGCAGTTCGCCCTCGGCGGGCACAAACGACAGCTTCAGCTCGCCATCAACGGTCGCGGTAAACGCACCGTCGACACCGTCAACAACAACGTCAAAGCAGATATCGTCGGCAACCTCCAACGAGCCCTCCCCCACACGCACCGAGGCATAATGGTGCTCGATCTCGCGCGCCGGCTGCTGCAGCACCACGCCGCCGTCACCGGCCGTAAGCTCACGCGGCACCGTCATGCAGTGCTGCCAGCCGCACGCCACGGTAGGCGCGTTGTCATAGGTCGGCTCATCGGGCATGCCCATCCAACCGATCAGAATGTGGCGACCGTCCTCGGCCGTGAACTCCTGCGGAGCATAGAAGTCAAAACCGGCGTCCCACAGGCGGAACTCGCCCAGTTCATAAGCGTCATTGCCGCCCGTAATGTCGCCCGTTACAGGCATGTAGCCAGCGGCATACACATTGCCGCGGTCCCAACGACCGCCCTCGAGCCCCTGGGGCGAGAAGGACAGGTACTTCGCCGGTACGCCGCAATCAGCCTCGAGCTCCAGATACCCCGGGCACTCCCACATAAAACCAAAACGCTCGGGCGTAGACACGCGGCTCTCGAGCTCCCAACTCAGCATATCGGCCGAGCCATACACCAGGATCTCGCCCACATCGCGCCCGGCACCCTCGCCGTGCATCACACAAAACCGGCTCTCGACATGCGGCCCATCCACGCGACGACGCGCGCCCAGCACCATGTGGTAACGCCCATCATCATCGCGCCACACCTTGGGGTCACGCACGTGGCAGGTCAAATCCTCGGGATAATCCTCGGACGCCAGCACCACGCGCTTTTGGCTGAACTCCCGACCGGCAAGGCCATCAACGCTCTCGACATAAACAGTATCAGCGCGGCGGCCGATATTGACGTAGTCGTACGTGCCGTCCGAATCGGAAAGCTTAACGTTGCCCGTATAAAGCACGCGAATGCGACCGTCCTCGGCAAGCGCGGAGCCCGAATACACGCCATGGCAATCGAACGGCTCGTCGGGCAGCAATGGGGCGCCAACGTAGTCCCACGTCATAAGGTCGTGGCTCGTCGCATGACCCCAGGCTTTAACGCCACCCTCGACATCAAACGGCGCATACTGAAAATAGGCATGGAACACGCCGCCCGCCTGGCAAAGACCGTTGGGGTCGTTGAGCCAACCCGCCGGCGGCATAATATGGAAGTGCTGGCCATACGCGCCATGACCGCACTCAGAGGCGGCAGCGTCAACAGCGGCAACCAGCTTAGCAAGGTCGCGACCAAGTGCATTAGACATATCAAAGTCCTAACGGATCGAAAGTAACAAGGCGCCAGAGATCGGCACCAGATACGGGAAACGCCCGCGAGCATACAACCCGCGGGCACCCCACAATCAAAAGCTCTTAGGCCTGCTCGGAAGCCTTGGGCTCGTCCTTGTACAGGACAAACGAGATGGCAAAGGACACGACCGCGGCAACCGCGAACATGATTGCGTACTGCACGGGCTGGGCCAGGCACAGCAGGATACCGAAGATGCCGGTAACGCCCGTGCCGGAGGCGGCAAGCGAGGTGAGCGCGCAGACCAGGGCACCGCAACCGCCGCCGATGCAGCCGGCGATGAAGGGCTTAAAGAAGCGAAGGTTCACGCCGAAGATGGCAGGCTCGGTAATGCCCATGAAGGCGGACAGAGCCGAAGGAAGCGCCAGGCCCTTAATCTTGGCATCGCGGGTCTTAAAGGCAACGGCAAGCGCGGCGCCACCTTGGGCGATATTGGCAGCGCTGGCGATGGGCAGCCAGTAGGTCACGCCATACTGGGCGAGCTGGCCCAGGTCGATGGCGGTGTACATCTGGTGGATACCGGTAACGACCGTGGGGGCGTAGAACAGGCCGACGATAAAGGAACCGATGCCGAAGGGCAGGGTGAGCAGGGCCTGGATCAGACCGAGGATGGCGTTCTCGGCCCAGACAAATATGGGGCCGACGGCAACGAGAGTCACGAGCACGGTCACGAACACCGAGACGAGCGGGGTCACAAAAAGGTCGAACATCTCGGGAACGATCTTGTGCAGGCGCTTCTCGAGGAAGGCCAGAATGGCGCAAGCGATAACGATGGGGATAACGTGGCCCTGATAACCGACCCACTCAAAGCTGTAGACGCCGGGAATGACGGTGACCATGGTCTGCACGCCCTCGGAGGCAACCGTGTAGGCGCTCTGCAGCGAGGAGTTGATGAACGCACCGCCGACGACGGCGCCCAGATATGGGTTGGCGCCAAAGGCCTTAGCGGCGGAGTAACCGATCAGGATCTGCAGAATGCCAAAGGACGTTCCCGAGACCAGGTCGGCGATCTTGTAGATAAAGTTATTGGTGTCGAGCGCGATAAAGCCGTTGGAGGCCATAAAGTTGAGGGCGCTCATAATGCCCAGCAGCAGGCCCGAAGCCACGATGGCGGGGATGATGGGGACAAAGACGTCGCCGAGCACCTTAATGGCACGCATAAAGATGTTCTGCTGCTGCGCCGCGGCCTCCTTGACCTCGGCCTTGGTAGCAGCTTCGACGCCACTGAGCGCGATGAACTCCTCGTAGACCTTGTTGACGGTGCCGGTGCCAAAAATAATCTGCAGCTGGCCCTGGGCCTCAAAGACGCCCTTGGCGCCGTCGATATTCTCGAGGGCTTCCTTGTCGACCTTGGCGTTATCGGCAATCACCAGGCGCAGACGCGTGGCGCAGTGTGCGGCCGAAACAACGTTGCCGGCGCCACCGACGTTGTCGAGCACCTCTTGGGCTGATTTGCGGTAGTCCATAACTTCCCTTTCCTCCAACGGGCGCATGTGCACCCGGCCATCTTTGACACATACACTGTAATCGTTTTCAGTTTCATATGTCTGTAATCGTTTTCACAGTAGGGTGAACGGTAGGAAAAAGCCGGCGAATGGTAGTTTTGAGACAAAAACTGGGGACTCAAAGGCAGGCAGACGCGTCCAAGGACTAGACATTCATGAGCTGATGTCCAAGTTTGAGCGTCCGCAGGCCGCTCTCCCCCTCCTCGCCATCGAGCGCGTTGAGCAACATATTGGTCGCCTCGACGCCGCTGGTCAGGTAGCCGTAATGCACGGTGGGAATGCCGCCCGTCAGCGCGCGCAAAAACGCGTTGTCGCCAAAACCGCTCACGCGACGCACGCCCTCGCCCACGCCGCGCAGCTCGTCAAAAGCGCGCAGGGCGCCGGCCGCCATAGTGTCGGTCGCGCACGCGATAAACGAAACATCGGGATCGACGGAGAGCAGTTCGCGCGCAGCGCGATAGCCCGAGTCGAGCGTAAACGAGCCCAGGCGAATCAAGGCGGAATCGAGCGGGTTGCCCGCAGCGCGCAGGCCGGCCTCAAAACCGCGACGGCGGTCATAACCGGCCGCGCGGTCCTCTTCGGAAACTCCAATGTAGGCGATCTTGCCGTCCACGCGACCCGCAAGCGCACGGCCCAGCTCAAAGGCAGCCTCGTAATCGTCGTGATAGACACACGCCGCGCCCTCGACATGTTGGCCGATCAACACAATGGGCACACGGCACGACTCAATCGCGCGACGGTGCTCGTCGGTGATCATAGTTGCCACCAGAACAATGCCGTCAACCGGGTGGTTTTGGAATAAATCGAGGTATTCGAGCTCGCGATCGGCCGCGTTGTCGGTATTGGCAAGCAGCATCTGGTAGCCACGGCGACCAAGCACCTGGCCAATACCGGCGGTAATGCGGCTTACGGATTCCGAGTTGATCTTAGGTACGATGACGCCGATGAGCTTGGTGGAACCGGTGCGCAGCGCGCGAGCCTGGCTGGATCGCACGTATCCGGTCAACTCGATTGCCTGCTTAATGCGCTCGGCCTTGTCCGCCGAGATATATCCACCGTTGAGGTAGCGCGAGACGGCGGCGCTCGAAACGCCCGCCAGCTCGGCCACATCTTTCATCTTTACCACGAGCACCCCTGTCATTGAAATCGCTTTCACCATGATACCCGTGAAGACGGCATGCGAACAAAATCAGTCCACCAGGTGGAGCAAACGTCAGCGAGCGGGCAGCTGCCGTGGCGAGGTGCCGCGAAAGAGGAGCGACGCGTACTTTATGTACGCGAGCGACGGTTTGAGCGGCAGATCGCCCGGCAGATGCCCGCGCAGCGTCGAGCGGTCCGGCGTTTGTTAAAACGCCGGAACATAGTTAGCCGTGATATTCGCCGTTGTACTGGATGAGCGTCAGGTCCTCCACGCCGTCGAGCGCGCGGATGGCGTCGGCATAGGGCATATCCACACCGTCCGAGAACACCTCCACGGCCATCTCGACCTTGTCACCACGCATGGTCTTGGACTTCACCGTAAACTTGGTGCGCCCAAATGCACGCACGATATCGTCGCCGGCGGTCTGACCCGTGTAGTGGATGACCATCATGTACACGCGCGCCTTGTCCTGGTGGCTCGCAAAGCCGGCGATCATCACCACGATCACCACCGCCGTGAGCGCCACGAGCGCATACATGCCGGCGCCGGCCGTAATGCCCGTGGTAATGGACCAAAACAGATACAGCAGGTCGAGCGGGTCCTTGACCGCCGTACGGTAGCGGACGATAGACAGAGCACCGACCATACCGAGTGAGATGACCACGTTCGTCGAGATCGCGAGCGTGACCATGCAGGTGAGCACGCACATGCCCACAAGCGTCACGGCAAAGCTACGCGAATACACCACGCCGGTAAAAAAGCGCTTGTACACGTAATAGATCAGGATGCCCATGGCGAGCGCCACGAGCAGCGAAAGGCCAATCTTGGCAGGGTCGACCTGGCCAAACGCCTCCAAGACGGAGTTCTTAAAAAAGTCCCTGGTGCTCATGGTCTAAATATCCCCTCGGTTCTCAAAATCCGATTCCCAGTAATTAAATCCGCGCAGGTAGGCGGTCTTTTCGTAACACAGACAGTACTTGGAGACCGCCGTAAGCTCGGCCGCTCCCGGCGGCACCATATCACGCACCAGCTGCGGGCAAAACTCCGTAAACTTGACCTCCATCACCAGCTTGCCGGGCTCCAGGACCGGCAGCGCGGGCAGCGTCGCGTCAAAGATATCGAAGCTTCCCACCGCGGCACGCACGTTCATGTCAAACGTAATGCGCACGGTGCCCTCATCCATCACCCACGGCTCGCGCTCGTAGTCCACGATGGTCCGCGGGCGCATCATGTTGCAGATGCACTCGATGTAGAACTCGCGGCAGAGCGGATAGGGGCTCCTCAGCAAAAAGCCGTAGTCGCCGGCCAGAATCTGCTCAAACTCGCCGCGCGTGAGCGGCGCGTCCTCCTTGTAGATCCAGCTGCCGTACTTCTTTTTGCGCTCGAGCTTAATCACCTTGTCGCTGCCGTTATAGATGCGCACGCGATACTTTTTGCGCATGAGAATGCCGGCGTCTTTTTCCTCGTAGGCCGAGTTGCAGTAGTCGTCAAAGTACAGGCTGCGAATGGTGTAACCGCCTGCCCGCGCATGCTTGTCCAGCTTAAACACCGGCGCCATGCGACAGGCAAGCGCGGCGTGCTCGCCCTCGTTAATGAGATATTTGAGCTCGTGGCGGTAACGCTCCTGCGTGACACGCACAGGCGGGGCCGCCAAGCGCTCAAGCAGCGCGCTAGCCCTCCTCATACGTGTCCTCCACGACCTTACCGCCGCCTTGCACGTAAAAACACTTCATGCCGTAGTGCTTGCCGTCGTCGGTCACATAGTAGTCAAACGCATCTTGCGTAAAGCCGTCGGAGTTGGTGGCACGCACGCGCACAAAATACTGGCCGGCATCGGGTGCATCGCAGGTCACCTCAGGCAGCAGCACGTCCTCGGCCTTAAAGACCACATCGCCAATGGCATAGTCGCGCGCAAGCTCCACGGTGTAGCGAATGTCGCGCGCCTCAAAGTCGTAGGACGCATCCCAGTTAATACGCAGCTTACCGTTATCGATCTGCGGCACGCCGATGTAGAACGGCATGGGCTTTTTAAAACTCTCGCGAAAGCTCTTGTAGTTCTCCTCGATCTCGGAGGGAATCGCAGCGGCGATCTGCTCGTATTGGTCCTTGGTGACAGGCAGATTATCGATATCGGGCGAAGCAAAGACCAGCGATTCAGTAACCTCGCGGTAGCGCTTGATCATCTTGCTCAGGCGTGCCTCGGTCATATACGAGCGCAGGTCCTTGACGGCGCGGTCGAGATCGCTGCGGAACGATTTGCTGCGCAGCGCACGATTGAACAGAACATTGCCCCAGTAGTTGCTTGCGCCGCGCTCCCAGCTCGCGTAGTCCGAAAACCCGGTAAGAGAAAGCTCCAGCTTACGCAGCATGCCGTCGTTATCCCAATCTAAAAAGTACCAGGTATTTGAGTTGAGCGGGCTGTACAGGTAGCAGTTACGGTTCTGCGTATCGCAGTTGCCCGTCAGGATCTGAAACGCCAGCCAATAGACCAGATTCTCGGTATCAAAGTAGGTGTCGAGCACGTCATCGATCTTTTGCGATTCGTCGTTGAGCGCATCGAGCATCTCGATGAGCTTGGTGTGGTCCGAATCGCCCTTAATCTCGAGCATGCCCTCAAATTTAGCCTGGTTGTAGTCGGGATCGTCGGCGAGCTTAATGGTATCCTCGTAGCGATGGAAATCGAAGCTGTTCACCTTATACAGGTGTCCGCTCTTATCCAGGCCATGTGCCTTAAGCGCCGTCTTGTTGAGCTGCTCCACCTGCGTAAACAGGCCGTAGTCCTCAAAGGTGTCGTTGGACTTTTCGGTCTGGTCGCACACCCACAGATGCACAAACTGCGTGCGCAGGCCCATCATCTGGGGAATCCCACGGATAAGGTCGTAGGCCATCTTGTTGCGAAAACGCATACCCTCGCCCATGTGCTTGTTGAGCGCAATCGCGCGCTGTTGGCGCCAGGTACCCTTGCCCTTTTTGAGCTCCACCTTGTAATTCTTTTGTGAGTTATTGCTCGATGTCTGACCGCGCACCTGCACGGTGGCATTGGGCGCTTCCTCGCCATAGCCAACCTCGCCGGCCACCGGGCCGTCTTCGTCGCCCGGCTGCAGCAGGCCCATAACCTGATAGCGCGTCACGCCCATGTCGGCATAGTCATACACCGAGTACGTGTTGATCTCGGCCCAGCTGTGGTCGGTGTTCTCGGAGCTGTTACCGCGCGAGACCGTCAGGTACATGGTCACAATACCCGAGTCATCGTAGACCTCGTAGAGCTCATCTTTATCGCGTAGATGCTTAGTACCGTCCGAGGAATCGGCCTTTTTAATCTTGTCCTGCTTTTTGACCTTTTTGGTCGAGGATTCGTCCTGAGACGAACAGCCCGAAAGCAACAGCGCGCCGGCAGCCGCCTCGATCAGGCAGCGGCGAGACATCAACTTATCGATCATCAGAACCTCCCCAATGTTTTTGGTACAGGCGAACCACCATACGTTCAAACGCACTGCGCGGCTCACCGCCCGCGCGCTTGTCCTCATAGCATTGCTCAACACGGTCGAGCAAGCGGCCCAGCTGTGTAAAGCGACCCGTTTTGTCGGTCGCCACAATGGGCTGCTGGCTCAGGATACGATACGGCAAGTTGGCGGTATAGGTATCGAGCCGCAGCAGCGCCACGATAAAAAACACCGCCGCACCCAACAAAAAACCAAAGCCGTAAAACTGCTGCGGCAAAAGCAACGACACGGCAGTCGCCAGCCCGGCCACACCGGCAAACAGGCCCGAAGCCAGCACGGCTCCCTTGTAGTCGGTAAAGTACAGCAAGATGAGCATCACCGTATTGCCCACGGCATACAGGCCATAGCCCACGCACAGCGTGCGAAAATACCCGTGCATAAGGTTATTAAAGCCCAACGGTAAGGCCGACAGCACCGTGGTCTCGAGCGAGATGACCGCCGCGGTCACAAACAGCTGCTTGAGCGCACAAAAGCGCAGTTCGCTGTTAAGCGTGGAGAGCATCTCCTCCTCGGCCACCACAATGTCGCCTACCACGCCGCCGTCATTGAACAGGCTGTAGTAGTCGCGGTAGCGCGGATAGAAGTTGACCTCGACCGAGACCACAAAGTTGACGGTCGTGACCAGGATCGTCAAAAACGCAATGAGCGCCGGCACATCGTAGTAGGGCGCACCATAAAACAAGCCCTTGACCTGCACGCCAATAGGACCGGCCCAAATAATCACCAGGTGCGCAAAGAGTCCCAGATTGGCTAACAGGCCCGTGAGCGCCAGCGGCATAAACTGATCGAGCCACCGCAAAAAGGGCCAGGGGCTGCGGTCGCTCTGAGGAAAATACCGGTACAGCAGCACCACGTCCCAGGCGAGCATGACGCCGTAGCCCAGAGCAATTGACGCCAACAGGCCCTCGACCGGCGGCAGTCCCAGCGCCAGCGCGGCCAGGGCGCACAGGCACGCCACGCCAATGGCAGCCGCAAAGCTGCACAGGATGCCGCGGTAGTCCTTGATGGCCGTGAGGTAACTCATGCCGTTCCAGTTGACGATCATAATGTTGAACAGCCACAGACACAGCAGCCCCTGCAGCAGCGTGGCGCCCGAGAACAGCAAAAAGACGCCGTAGAGCACCGTGCCCGCAACGAGCATGACAGCATTGGAGCCCCAAAACGAAGGCAGAATCTCGTCCTCGCGCTCGGCAAAAAGCATGTCGGCCAAAAAGCGCGTGACCGGCATGGAGAAAAAGCTCGTGAGCAAAAGTGAGGCCAGCAGCGTATAGGTCACTATGCACACCAGCAGATCTTGGTTGGCACGGCCCACACCCCACAGACCGCACAGCACCAAGATACCCACCTGGAGCAGCACGCCCAGCAGCATGGGGCCCGTGCACACAATGCCAGCGTAGCCATAGGCGCGCATCGTGGCAAACAGACCCTTGCGCCTAAATAGGCGCTTGAGCTCAAAACCGATTCCGGCCACCGGCTACTCCCCCTCTCTGGGCAGGTCAAACGCTTGCGCCGTCTCGTCGTACAGCGCGCGATAGTTGGCGAGCATCTGCTCGTGCAAGAAGTACGTGGCAACGCGACGCTGGCCGCGCTCCCCCATCTCAATGCGACGAGCGCGGCTTGTGCACATGCGTTCCATGGCATCGGCCAAGCCCTTGCGATACATAGGCGGCGTCACAAAACCCGCCACGCCAAAGTCGTCGCCCGGGGCGCCTTCGAGAAGCTCGCGACAGCAGCCAACCTCAGTCGTCACGCAGGGACGGCGCGCTGCAAGCGACTCCAGCACGCTGAGCGGCTGGCCCTCGGAGATGCTCGTCAAAATGGTAAAGTCGAGCTTTTCCATGTACTCGACCACGTTGACGCGGCCGGTAAAGATCAGGTCGCGCACGCCCAGGGTTTCGACCAGCGCGTGGCACCTCGCGCCGTACTCCTCGTCGTCCACGCCGCCCATGATGTGCAGGCGCACCTTGGGCAGGCGCTCGTGCAGCTCAAAGAAGGCATAAATCATGGTCTTGACATCCTTGATGGGCGCCAGGCGCACCACCGCGCCAATGTCCACCCAGCCGTCATCGGTCTTTAAGGGAATATCCTTAAAGCGGTCGAACTGGATGCCGTTGGGGATGACCAGGCATTTGTCCGCATCGCAGCCCATATCGATCTGCGTCTTGCGGGCGTTATGGAACAAACTGGTCACGCGGAAGGCGCGGCGATAGATCTCCTCCGAAAGCAGGTAGAAAAAGCGAATCCAGCGGTCCTTAAACGACGGCACCACCCAGTCGGCGCGAATGATCTCTTCCTCGCGCTCGCGGGTATAGATGCCATGCTCGGTCAGCAGCACTGGCGCATGGGAAACGCTTGAGCCCAGGCAGGCGAGCAGGCCGCCGTAGCCGGTCGAGATGGCATGGTACACATCGGCCACCGGCACCTCGCTGCCCAACAGGTAGAGCACGGGCAGCAACATAGAGCGCATGGTGTGGAAAGCATCGGCAAAGGGCGTGTAGGGGTACTCGGCCAGGCACACGTCGCGAAAGATATCCATAAACGTTCGGCTCTGCAAAAACGAGAGCGGATGCACGCGACGGCGCTGAAAGATATCGAACAGCACGTCCCAATCCGGATTGGAGAGCGACACCAGCCGGCGTAGCGCCTCGCGCTCGCGGTCGTTAAAACTGGCTTCATGTTGCTCGCCCGAAAGCCGCAGGGCATCGTCCAGAAACACCTCGTGCACCTCGACCACGTTGCCGGGCAGCTCGTAGACAAACTTGCCGCGGTCGGCAGCATGTGCGCCGATCACCCACAACACAAACTCATGCTCGGGCATGGCCTGGATATAGCCATGCATCCAGGTAGATACGCCGCCGTGCACATAGGGGTAGCAACCCTCGAGTACCAAGCAGATCCTCATTTGTCGCTACCCTCCTTGCGCGCAATGGTCACCGTCTTGTCCGTGGCTTTGACCAGGTACAGGTCGCCTGTCAGATGCGTAATCTCGCCACCCGTCACCGCACCCGGCTCGCCGTTGTTGGCGCGGAACATGAGCCACGCCTCGTCGTGGAAATTGCCCAGACTAAGCGTCCAGGCATCCGCACTGGCATCCACGCTCACCGTCACGGACGAAAAGCGCTGGATGGCACCGGAGCACTCCGACGCCGTCTGGTGCCGCAGGTCGGGCGCAGATTTGGTAAGCCAATCCAGGTAGTCGACCAGGCCGCCCTTGTAGACCTCCCAGCCCTCCTTGGCTCCGCGATCGGGGTCCAAAAGGTCGTCCGGGTGCATAAAGTGCGTGCTCACGTAGTGCATGTTGAGCTCGGACACGGCTGCCAGGCGCATATAGGAATCGTCTACCATGCCGCCCGAAACAATACGTGGCTGCTCCACAATGCCATCGCTCGCCACGCCAAACTCCTGCACGTAGGGCAGGTCGGTACCGTCCTCAAAGTACGTACTGGCAATAGTCTTAATGCGCGGAACGTCGGTGCCGATAAGCTTGCGTGCACGGGCCGAAAGAATATTTGACGGCGGCACATAGACCGAGCCGTGCGCGTTGGGCAGCACCTCGTCCTGGAAGGCGATAAGCTCGTTGAGCGAAGCGACGAGCGTCTCTTTGTTCTTCCAGGTCTTGTAGACGTACAACGTACCGTAGTCGGTGTCCCAGAGCGCAAGCGGCTGATGGTTGTAGCCGTGAAAGCCCAGCTCTCCGCCCATCTGCAGCAGCATGCCGCCAAAGTAGCGGAACTGCGTGGTATCGGCCTGGCGCGCGGGCTCGGTCTGGTTGACCGCGTCCTCGTAGTTTTCGATCATCACGCCGGTATAGCGAATGCCGTATTTTTGCGCGAGCTTTTGCAGATCGGGCCACCAGACCTTGGCATAAAAATCGGCGACGGAAAGCCCGTAGTCGCGCTTGATGTAGGTGCCGTCGCCCGAGGGCACAGGGCTGGGAAAGTCGTCCAAATAGAACACGGCGCTGTTGATGACCGGATAGGCCGTGGCATCACCCAGCAAGCTTATGGCCGAAGCATAGAACCCACGCATGACCTTGTCGTAGATGCCAATGTTGCACACCACGGTGTGACCACTGCCGCAATCGTTAGACCAAATGAGCGGCGTGCCCGCGTCACCGGTCTTTGCCCAGACGTGCGCCGTTTCGCGCAATGAAACCGAAAGTGAAGAATCGAAGGGATCCGAGAACTCGTAGCGCTCTCCCCCTCCCAGCATAAAGTCCTTACTCGGAACGATACTTTCGGCTGTCGCATAGTCATATCCGGCCGATTCGATCCCAAGCTTGGAAGAAATAGCCTGCAGGCAGCTCGAGTTATCTGGCGTCATGCCCAGCATGAGTGAGCCGCCCGCACTCACCCAACTCATCAGATCGGTCAGATGCGTACCCAGTCCGTCAAGCGAGGGCATAAGCACAATCACGCGATCAAACGACGTGAGCGATGGGATCGCGTCCGCACCGTCGGTGGCAATATCAACATCGCAATGGGCAATCTTCATGTCCAGCAAAATCTGGTCGAACTGATCTTTAACGTCGTCGACGCTATCTTGGTCCGAGTCGGTAATGACCAGGCACGTGGGCTTTTGGCCAAAGATTGCCGAGGAGGCCGGCACCGCATCGTTGGCGGCAAGCATCCCCAGCTTATGCTGACCCGCACTGTACTGCACGCCGGCACGCTCCACCAGCAGCACGGCGACCATGGCAATAAAGACCGCCCACACCACGAGGAGCCCCATCCAACGAAAGCGGCCTGCACGGTCGCGGATATGTTGCGCCACACTCATCTGGCCTCCTCCCCGTCGCGCCAAAACGCCAACTTTTCGCGGTTGTCGGCGCTCAAATACACATGCTGCTTGTCAATCGCATCGATCACACGGTGAACCTCGTCACCATCGCGGCGCATCACGGCAAGGCGCAGGCAAAGCATCCAAACCTCCTGCTCCTCGGGCACGTCGAGCACCAGCTGGTCGGTCACGGCCTGCGCCTCGTCGATCTGTCCGACATCGGCCAGCGCCGTCGCGTATCGAATGCGCAGCTCAAGGGCGTCCTCGCGCTCGCAGCGACGCGCAAGCAGGCGCGCGTACTGTTGGCGCTGAATCTGAGCCACGCGCCCCTCGGCCAAGCCCGAGCCCAAGTATTCACCAAGAAAATCGCAGTATTCGTTGAGGTTTTGCGCGCTCGGGTCCGTCTTAAAGGCACGCTCCAGCTGCTGCAGTTTAAGGTCGGACTCCTTGGAGATCTGCGCCACCGCCGTCGCGGCATAGTGAGCCACCTCAACGTCGTCGTTAAGCTTAGCCGCCTGCAGCTGCGCCAGGTACGCGTCGGGCTCCTCGGTGAGCATGGAGAGCATTAGTCGACGCCGGTATGCCGGATCGTTGACGATGAGCGCCTCCTCGAGCGGGACCACGCCCGCATCGGCGTCACGGTCGTGCACCAGGATGCTGCGATGCAGGTCGTCGATAAAGCGCAGCGACTCCAGCGCAGACTCTTTCAGCCCCTCGCCAAACACCGCGCTGCGGACCGATAGCAGAACCACCAGCAACGGGCCCCACAGCGGTACCAGCGCTATCACAGCCAGCATGTGCCCGCGCACCGGCAGCAGGCCCAACTTCATGAGCGTCCACAGCATCAGGCAAACCAGCGCATGAATCAGCAACAAGACGGCAGCAACGACAAGCGAGATCAAGCGACACTCCCCTCGCCGTCACCGGTGTAAGAGATGTGCTGCAGCAGCGCCACGATGTCCTCGCCGTCGACGGGCTCCACCGCAATCTGCTTGGCGCTCAGGCGCTCGCGGATAATAGGCAGATCGCACGCCTTTGCCTGGCGCATAAGCAGATAGAGCACGTCGCCGTCGACCAAGCCCGCCGCGTCGCTCTCGCGGATTGCCGACCCAATTGCGCCCACCAGCTCGCCGACAGGCTCCACGCCCGGTACCACGCGCAGGAGCAAAAAACTCCCCATCTTGCTATCTGCCAGCGCTTGCTCCGCCGCGAGCTCTTGGCCAAAGGCAACCTGCTTGAGCACGCAAGTACCGTCAACGCAGCGTTTATCCTGCGCCACCGCCTCATAGTCAAAAGCACGGCCCAGCGCACTTTCGACCAGGCCGCACAAGATGCGGAACAGGTTTTGATAATAGAGGGTCATTTGGTTTTCGGCCGCACTACGCACAAAGATCAACACGGCGGGTGCCCCGTCGCGCTCGATCGTGTATCCAATCATGGGAAGCCCCGGCGTCAGCTCGCGATTCACCCACAGGCTCGAACGACCCCCGTCGCCCAAAAGAGGTGCAAGCTGCTCAAGCGTGAGCGAGCGTGCGGCATCTTCGGCAATCGCGGGACTTGCTGCCACCAGGCGTGCAAATGCCCCGCCCGAAACATGGTAGATCGCCACCGAATCGTTCTCGAGAATCTCGCCCAAAAGCTCGCAGCACTTGCGATAGATGTCGCGTGGGTTGAGTACGTCGAGCTCCTGCGTCACGGCAAAGATCTTGCCAAAGCTGTCGTGGCGACCCACGATCTGGCGCCTGTACGCGCGCTTGTCCTCGATCGCGTCGTGGTAGAGCTGCGTAAGGAACGCATTGCGGTTGCGCACGAGCTCGTTTTGATCGCGCTCTGCCCTAATGGCTTCGCTGTTGCGCAGCTGCACATAGCCGCACACGGCACCCACCACAAAGTACGCAATAAACGGCAGCCAGTTGGACGGCTCGTAGAACAGGCCCTGGAAGGTATAGCCGTACTGAGTAAAGTAGCTCGCGGCCAAACCCACCGACGCCAGCAGCGCCGCAACCAGGCCAAAGTCCAAGCCATACAGCGTGCCGATCAACACCACGTAGAGCAGGCGATAATCGAGCACGTTGAGCTGGGCCGATTGTGAGAACAGATGCTCCAGCACCTCGAACAGAACCCAGGCAACGCCCGTCTCCAGGCATTTGATGGGCAGCGAGCGCATCTGGATGCGGTCGATGGCGGCACGCAGCGGGTTGATCTTTTTGATGCGTCCAGCGCCCCAGCGAGCTTGAATGGTCGAGAGATCGCGCAGCAAGTCATAGCGCTGAAACCAGCCATAGCGCACGCGAACGACGTCGCTGACGGGCAGGGCGTAGCCGGCAGAATCGCCATAGGCAACGGCAAGGCCGGAGAACAGCGCCTTGAGGGCATCGCCCACCTCACCCGTCGTATGATGGAAGGTATCGGCTACGTCGAGCGTCTCAAAGGAGGCATCCCAGCTATCGAAGATACGGCGTACCAGCACCGCAAGCTCCTCGGCACACAGCAGGGGAAACGCCGCGTCCTGAGCGCCCTGCAGAGCGACCGATCCGGTTGAGCACGCGTCGAGCAGCGGCACCAAAAACGGGTCCTCCAGCGCGGCAGATGCGGTATACAGGAACGGCACACGCAGGATCTTGGTCTGAACGCCTTCGCGAGCAGCGTAGTAGCGGCACAGGTCGTTTGACGCACGGGCGATAATTCCCTTGCCCGTTCGCCCCGCGGCATCGGCGGCACCCTCGGCACCCGCGGGCCCCGCTACATACAGCAGTTGGACCCGGCGACCCGCGCACGCACGAAAGACCGAGCGCAGCAGCTCGATATCGCCCACGGTATCGGTATGCGGGGTAAGGTAATTGGATAGGTAGACCACGCGGTCGAACTCGTAGGCCTGATCCAAGTGTTGCAGAAGCTCTTTCCACGAGGCATGGGGCGACGACTCGTCGCGGCGCGTGTCTTGCGCGGCTACGACCTGCACATGGTCCCCGGGGAACGCCTTGGCACAAAAGTCATCGTCAACATATGCGGTGTTGCCAACAACCAGCACCTCCATGGCGCACCCCTCCCCTAAAATCCACTTCTGTCATAGTCAAACATGCGTATTTTACGCTGTCAACGCGAGCTAGAGCGCCTTTAAGGCTGTTTTAAGAACTTTTTTAGAGGATATGGGGACATCGAGGATCCTAATAAGCGCCTAATCCGGAAGTACGGCGAAAATCCGAGAACTGCCGACCAAACCCCTGTTTTAGACTTTCGCGACCTGCTGTTTTGTAGCCGAAAATTGGGTTACGCTCGGCGAGCTCCGATTTTCCCCGCACTTCCGAAAACAAAGGGCGAAGGGAGCTCTTTAGAACAAACGAATACCCAAACCCCTCTTAATCGCCTTGTTCATAACGTCGTTAAGTCGCTTAGGCCAATTCGCAATAAAGAAAAGGCAGGTGCAGCATGCGCAAAATGAATCATTGTTCAGACGTTCAATCTCATTGAGCAGAAGTTCAGAATGATTGATGCCCGCCACGGTCGCAGCTAAGTCAGCCAGAGACTCGTTTGCAATTGGCATCATCTGCTCATTAGTTAACCAAAGCGACCTCAGGGCATGGACGGCAATAATGCAGGCAAATGTAAAACCATCAATACGCCCAATATCCGCAAGCGAATCTCCCCTCCTGGCAACCCAGTCCTTGTAAGATCGCTTGCCAAAAATCACATCTGAAGGAACAAGGGCGTCATCCAGAGAGAGACACTTCAAGGGATCAAAATCACGATATGCTTCAACCGATGGATAGCTCAGATATAGCTGACCCATATCAGTGCTATCGCAGTAATAGTCTTGCATTAGCTCAAGCCGTTTAAAATCGAGCCGATTGTCCTGAGGATCTAAGTCAAATATGAGCAAGGTGTCTGTAAAACTGGATTCGAGAAGCCGAGCCGCATCATCTTTATCCGAAAGAAGCTCAGCGACAAAGGGCTTAAGATCAATGGACTCGAAATCGCAACCGTATTCTTGAAAGAGCTTATCAAGAAAGTCATGAACATTGATCTCGACAGGAACAATTTGATGATCATCCGCGAGGCTAAAAGATTCAAATAAACGCCCCATCAGCTGAGGCTCGCGTTTAGCACCTTCGACAATGAGCAGGACGTTCTTTTCAGACGCACCGTTCATGGCTACTCAAACTCTCCGGCTCGGAGGAGCTTCTCAATATTGTTGCCGAGCCTCAACTCACGATCGGTGGAATCGGCCAAGGTTCGAATACCCTCTTTTGCAGAAATTTGATAAACGCAGTCGGGCCTCATTACGCCATTCTTAACAAGCGAAGTGTTGTGGGTGGAGCACAATATCTGACAAGATGTCTTGGAAGCAAAGAGCTTCAAAAGGCTCTCAGCCATCTCAAAGTGGCAAAAAGCGTCAAACTCGTCTATAAACAAAAAGCTGGCAGACTCGTTTAGCTCAAGCTCAGAGAACACCTTAACCAGAGTTCTTGTACCGCTAGAACACGCCTCGACAAACGGGATGCATCGCATGGGATGATTGAAATATAGAACAGGCGAGCCGTCGGACTCTTTAATAACGATCAGGGACTCATCGACTCCAAAATTGCGAATAAATGATTCAAATTCCGCAACTTTGTTCTCGCGTATGATTTTGTTGATTACCTTTTTTGTTTCAACCCCTTTTAATCGAAAGTTGTCCGTGCGAATCAGCCTCATGCGCGAGACAAATCGGCGTAATTCAGCCAAGGCACCTAAAACATTAGTTGGAAGACTGCTCGTTATATAAGAAAGAAGGCTCAACGAAGCATCGAAGAATTCAAAATTAAAGCCAGCTGCACCGATTCGTTCAAGGTGGTTCTCTTCGAAAACGCCGCGTGCATTATTGAAATCGAAAATTCGTTCCCCATCAATCGATAGGGTCTCGTGAAGCCAAGTAGTCGGAGAAGTCTTCTCATAGCAGTAATTGATTTCGCGACCGTCAAATTCAAAGACATAGGTGAACTGTGCCGTACCTCGCCCGCAATCAGCATTCAAAAACAGACGATCATCCTGGTCAGAATAATCGAATGCCTTTGGAAAGCCGAGCGTAATGTCGAATATAGCTGAACCGAAATTCGATTTACCAGACGCATTTCTGCCGATCAAAAGTGCGGTTTTCACGGTTCCGTTTTTAACGTTATTTTCTGCAAACTGGTAATCACGAGAAGCTGCAAAATTAAATGTAACCGGAGTCGGAAAATTCCTATAGCCATCAACAGTAAAACGCTTAAGCATGAGAGTCTCCTATCTCTTGCCGTAATTATATTACGGCAAGAGATAGGAGACTCTCATCAAATACTCCATTACGAGAAAAGTAATGTGAGCAGAGTCCATGCGAACCATGAGTACCCGCTACGAAAGCCGCTGGAAAACAGCCCTTAAACGCAAAAACCGCCTTTCGGCGGTTTCCACGGACCAAGCCGGACGTACCGTCGCAAGGCCTCATCACAGTTGGAACTGTAAGGAAAAGCCCAATCCCAGTCAATCCTTTACCGACAAACCGTAGCGAATTAAGGCCGAGCAACAACGCGTCAGTAAAGTTACATACGAGCAGAAAATCGCACGCAATTTCGCCTTTTCTTTATTGAGATGTAAATTTTGACAGGCCGAATCTTACATCCATACAAATGATGAAAAGGGGCGGTAATTCAAAAGAAAAGCCGCCCCCGCAGGACGCAGGCCCGTAGGTTGACTGCGTCAATACCGCTAGATTCGGCCTAGTATCCTATCGGGTCCCAAAAGGTCAATCCAGTTAAAGACGGCAGGCAGCCCGAAACAACATCTTTCATGAATCTCCAGTCCCATCAAGCCCGATCGAACTTGACCGTCAAACCAGATACGGCCCAATCACATCAAATATCTCGCCAACCTTAGTTGAAGGGTTTTGCGCAGATGGCTTAATGTTACCCAGTTCCCTATGGTACGCGACGAGGCGCCCAGCACGCTGCAATGCTTCGCCTCGTCTATCATCCACTGCCCCAAACATCCCGTCAAGGTTCTTGCGGTACTCGATGCCCAAATTCTTCGACATCTCCTGCGCGAGGGCATGCTGGCAGTCGGACGCGGACATATGCGCGGTCGTGTAGCGAAAGTGCAAAAGCGGCCACAGCTCGAAACAGGGGTTGGACCACAACGCGTGGAAGGTCCTCGAACCATCAGAGAGCTCGTTGCACTTACGTTCCATCGCGTCGAAGTCGGACGCAGGGAAGTCATCCTTGTCATACACGAGCCACACGTGGTCGAACGTCTCGGGCGCATAGAGGCAGTGTTCGACGGCGAAGTCGAGCAGGTCGAGAGTATGTTTGCCAGTCCCCTTAACGACTACGGCAACCTTCCGCTCGTTTGCTGCGCCCAACGCGGCGCGCACGCCCTCGAAGTAGCGAGGCTCAGTCTCCTTGCCCTCGGTCACCACGAGATGGCGCGTCATCTGTACCATGCGAGAGCGTCCCTCGCGCTTGCCGCTGCGCCAGTCCCTCGACTTTTTCGCGGCCATACTAATCCCACTCCTCAATGCGCGTGAGATACGGGTCGGCACCATAGCGGCCAGACAGGTACTGCTTGTCGAATGCCGCGTTCTTGCTGACCAGGTTGCCATTTGACTCGTGGATGTCGGCGAGCGACCATAGCTGGCTCGCCTCCCCCTCGCCGCGTGCGGCAAACCATATCTCGTCGCGGCGAAAAACATCGTTTCGCATAGTGGACACGTCCTGAGACGAGAAGATGAGCTGCGCGCCGCTCTTGTTGACTTCGGGATCTTTGAACAGCAGGATCACGTAGCGCAGGAGCTTCGGATGCAACTTGGCGTCGAGTTCATCGACAACGACGGTACCGCCGCGTTCGAGCGCCGCCAGCAGAAACGCCGCCAGCCCCATGAGCTTCTGAGTACCGGCCGACTCCTCGGACAGGCGCAGCTCATAGCCCTTACCGTCCACCTCATGCTTTACGAAGACGCGCTGGCCCCGCCATTCCGGAGCTTTCTCAACCCTAAAGCCATCGATACGCACGTCAACGGCACGCAGAAAACGCGTGATCTCGGGTGAGTCATCCTCATCGAGCAACTGTTCGAGCATCTGCTCCAGATAGGAGCTGTTGTAGTTCAGGAACACCCCATCAAGAAACCAACTGGCAGCCTCCTTGATCGCCGGCGCGTCAAAGTTGATGCAGAGAAACGACAGGTATGGCAGGCTCGGGTTGAATCTCGCGGCCGTCACGAGCTTACGCAGCGTGGGACCAAGCTCAACCCCCGTGCCCTCGCGCTCGAAAAGCATCGCCGTGCGTGACGCCCCCAATTTGCGCCGCCACAGTCCTTCGGACACGATCTCGTCCGCATGCACGGACAGGGCATAGCGGTACTCATGCTCACCCGCGCGATAGTAGAGCTCGAACTCGGTGGGCTTAGCAGCCGACACGTCATCGAACTCGAACGCAGAGCAACGGGGTATCGAAGGGCGATCACCCCCTGGTGCATCAGCACTGGCAGACAGCAGCCTAATCGGTCTGGCTACCGCCGAGCGAACGTAATCGAGAGCCTCGAGCAGGTTTGACTTACCGCCAGCGTTGGGTCCGTACACCGCGGCCACTGGTAGAAAGCCCTGCCCGTCAGGGCACACTATGAGGGAGCGCTCGAACTCCTTCATCGGCGTCGCCTGCATGGAAAGCTCCGCCTCATCGCGATAGGATCTATAGTTCCTGAAGGTGAACTGGCAAAGCATCGTCCTCAACATTCCTTTCATTGTTTTAAAAGGGATATCAGAGTTTTTCTTTGATTATAGACTTTAAGTATGCTAAATCAAGTGCTTGCTGCAGCCGCGACAGCAGACGCAAAGTGTCAACCCGCCCACACTCAAGCATTCCATTGCCTGAATGGCGCTTAGTCAGCACGTCAAACATTACATGCATGAAAAAAGGGCAACACTCTCTTGTCGAAAGCGTCACCCTTAAAGCTCAGGAAGAGCTTTTGTATTACAGATCGATATCCTACACCATCTCAATGAGACGGAAGGGTACGTCTAGGCTGTCCGGCAAAAGTGCAGACAGACCATAAATACAATCTAGACGAAGGAAGCGGTAGCAGACAACAGAGAGGCTAACGGTCACCGCAATCAAAAGAGCCCAAATAATGCAGCACACCCTTCACTCGCGGAGCATTAGGGTCTTCACTCAAGAAATTGACGCTGTAAGAAGGAGATCCAACGTAAACGTGAGTCTTACCGGTCTCGCAACAGAACAAAATATCGCGAGCGCTGTTCTGTGTCAGAGTGTTGTAATTCGAGTAATAATCAAGCTCGTCTGACGGGGCTTCTCCTACAACAATCAACCGAGGATCCAACTTATCCAGCCATGTCTTAGGGACGCGACCAGACTTTCGTCCATGATGCGGTGCAAATAGAATGTCCACAGGTGAAAGCGAGATGTAGTCTTCAATCGCCACCATGTAGTCATTCTCCATGTCACCAAGCCAAAGCGCACGGACCCCTTCCTCAAGAGAGTAGACAATCGCAGGACTAATATTATTGGGTTTATCAGAGCTTTCGGCATCCCGCAAAGCATCCTGGAAGGTCTCATTATTCACATCGGGCCAGAGGACGCTAATCCCAGCAGAGCCGCGCTCACCATCAGAAACGTTCATCCATTTACGATTACACCCCTTGTATATTTTGTAAGCGCACGACGACCCCTTCAGATCTTTATACTTTTTGAAACTCTCAGTCTCCGTGGACTTAGAGACATTATTGTCAACGCAATAGAAATTCTTGATAAGCCCGAGCTCATCAAGATACTCAATACCCTGGATATGATCTTGGTCCGGATGCGTACTGATAAAACGAACGACGCCCTTTTTCCCTGCAAGGTTTTTGACCTCATCAAGGATTTCCGACTTACGCTCATCGGTAATATTACAGTCAATCATGCTGAAGTTATCAGTATTGTGATTGATATAAAACATGTCGCCGTTATCAACGGACAGAGACTTAATCTCGCTCATGGTTATCACACTCCTCAAGATTGAAGTTGATTCGTTTTTCTACATACCATTCCTGCTTGACCCAAGCGATAACAAACAGAACGGTAAAAGCGAATAGGGTCACAAAAGCCGCTTCAAATCGAAAAGATTCCGGCAGCAACGATGCGAGCAGAACAATGACGAGCAAAACACCCGCCCCAGCCATGCTGCGATACATGTTTGAAATCATTAGGAGCTGTTCGACCTTAGGATCGTTTTTCTGAGCATACGCAAAGGCAGAATAGTCCCGTTTTCTGGTAGGCTTCAGGTTTTGAACCAACGGCTCAATGCAGAGAGAGCCAATCCGTGAAGCAATAAGCCCGAGAACATAACTCATCACAGATAACGCCATCCAGTTAGAACAATCGATAAAACTGCCCAACGGTGTCTGACTGGCGAAATATGTTACGAGTGCGCCCGGTATGAGCACATTGAACAGATCGTAAGCAGAAATCTTCCCAAGCAACTCATTAAGAAAGTTATTGACCAATAATCTCACTCCTCCAATAATCCAGAAGCCATCCTCCGCAATTTTTCGCACTATCCAGCCCTGCCACGCAAGTGAAAGGTTGCTGAAGAAAAGCAATTTGTAAATGAGTTAAGCAAACAGGAGCGCATACTGCTGTTAACCAATAAGCGCACACGCCCCTAAAGAAATTTAATGAACCATCAATATGGCCTCGATTTTGACAGCTATTCCTTCCGACTCCTTCCGAACAATTAGGTTGTAATGGGGAAACGACGCTTCTCGTTGTTTCAATTGTAGCCCTTCGCCAGTTCCATATCCTGTATTCTTTTTTGATGATCAGCACAAGATGTTGTGTTTTAACAAGTAAACGCAGCTAAAATAATGCGGAACTTTTTCACGTGAAATTACAAGTCAGCTCATCCCCTTGTAGACAGCACCCTTGACCTGCATGAAAACATAATTAGACTCAATCGCTTTCGCCCGGTACAAAGTCATCCACATCGAATACCTGTTCGAAATTAACAAAAGATTTTGCTTGACCAACATGTTGAGACGCCCGCTTATTGCCCGGTCGTAAGCCGCAATAAACTAGACGGTAGCCTAGCGGACTTATCCTGGAAGGTCGCGGCGGCGAGTCTCGAAGAGGCGCAAGGCGACCTCATGCTGGAGTTGCCGCATCAGGCATAGTCAACGAAGCACGAGCCCGAGCGCCACCGGGGACTAAAGTGGGCCCATCGCCCTCCCCTCCCCAACATTCCCCAGAATGTCGCTGATGTTGACTGGTATTCCCGTAAAATAAACCGAAACAAAATATGTGCGGAGTGCTAGCCTGGAGCTGCCTTCGGACCCTATTGGCTGCTCACCGAGAGGCTCCGCTATGAAACGACCCCTTTACTACCTGCTCTGCGCGATCGCGTGCACGTCCATGGTCGGCGCGACGATGCCCATGGCGGCCATTGCGGAAGCCATCCAGCCTCCAGCAACAGCCGAGCGGCAGTCGCAAGCCGGCGCCACGGGCAGCGACACAGGCAAGGCCGAAGACGGCACCAACACAAATGCGACAGCAGGTACCGCGGAGGACATCACCGCAACATCCACAGACACCAGCGCAGCCAACACAGAAAGCGCTGACGGCACCACCGCCGCAACCGACACGGCCACCACCACCCCCACCCCATCCCTCCGCGCCCAAGCCAACGGCATGCCCGAGGCGATCTCCGCCACGTCACAAACCGGCTACGCCCACTCCGCCACGGCAACCCAAAACGGCGTCACCTTCACCGTCTCGTGGAACGACGCCCCCGCGGACACCGCGATGACCTTCCACGTAACCCAGACCAACGGCTCGTCCCAGGCCAAGGCGCGCATGGACGTGCCCACCTACTGGGACGGCGGCAGCCATGAAAGCGTCTGCGACCCGTCGCGCGCGGCATGGGGAAGCTACTACAACCTGGGCGCCGCGGGCCACGACTTTACTTTTGACTTTACGGCATCGGGCACGTACCGCATCTACTTCTACTTTATGGACAACGACAGAAACGACCCCCAAAACGACAAGGGAATCTACTACCTGCGCGCCACGGCTGAGGTGACCGTAAACGACGCCGCCCGCCCGAGCGTCACACAGATCGTCAACAACGCCGTGGCCCAGTGCAGGCAAGAAACAAACGGCTCGGAATACGACATGGCGCTGTGGCTCCACGACTGGACGCTCGACCAGCTGGAGTACGACCACAGCCTCAACTGGTGCTCGGCCGAAAGCGGCCTCACGCGCCACCAGGGCACCTGCGAGAGCTACCAGCGCATCTACTCCAAGCTCCTTGACGCAGCGGGCATCGCCAACGACCGCATCACCGGCAACGGCCACACCTGGAACGCCGTAAAGATCGACGGCAAATGGTGCCAGATGGACCTAACCTGGGATGACGCCAGCGACAACTGGTACGGAGACCTGGACCAGCGCCATCTGTACTTTGGCCTGACCGACGAGCTCATGGCGATCGCCCACTCCGACCACACGGCAAACTACCAAAAGGACGACTACGCCTACCGCTCGACCGACCTATCCAACAATTACTTTGTGCGAAATGGCAAAGCCGATGAATGGGCAGAGAAGTATGCCGACCGCATTCAGCAGCACCTGGATGCCAGGGAAGAAAGCTTTTCCATTGACGCCGACAACCAGTCCTTCCCGCCAAGCATTTCGGGGATTCAGAACGGGATTGTTGCTTATGCGATGAATCAGAGGAGGTGGAAAGTCCAAGGCGCCAAGGTTGAGCTGGCCGCAACCTCCAATGTCGCTACTCTGCCGAACAGCACATTGACAGTAAAGTACGACTGCACTGCCAAATATCAAGCCGCTCAAGTAAAGCCAGTGCAGAGCGTCCCCGACGGCGAATACATGATCTGCAACAGAGGGCTGGGCACGGCGATGCTCGATATCTCAGGAGCCTCGAGGTCCAACGGCGCCAACGCCCAGCTATGGGAGGCCAACGGCTCGGGGGCCCAGCGGTTCATGATCTCCTACGACGAGTGTGCGGGCGCCTACGAGATCATGTGCGCGGCGTCGGGGCTAGCGCTCGACGTGGATTGCGCCGACTTCTCGAGCGGCGCCAACGTCCAGCAATACGCCAGAAATGGCAGCGCAGCGCAGAGGTGGCTGATCACGCAGCGCGGCGACGGCGCTTACACGATCGCGTCCGCGGGCGGCCCCGGCCTGGTCCTCGACGCAAAGTGGGGATCGACCTCGAACGGCACGAACGTCCAGCTGTACGAGTCGAACGGCTCGGCAGCGCAAAGCTGGAGGCTGGCAGCAACTGGCAGAAACCCATTGTCGGACCGGCGCGGAGAAGACACGAAGGATTAGCAGACGAGCTGTTCAACCGCTCGAACGATATCGGAATCGATCTCGAAGTCGAACTTTCTGGCGAACATCATCTTTGAGTCCTTAATCGAATCTAGATCATCCATAGACAACACTCGCGGGGACTCGTCCTCGCCCCAATCAATCATGCGCATGATGCCGTCCGTATTGTCCTCCCCGGGCATTCGATAGAAATCGAACCGCTTATCTGTATTCCAAGCAAAGGTCTGCAGAAACAATTCGTCACCGCACATAGAATCCCAGAAAACTGACCGTACCAGAGAAGCGTTCTCTACGACGTATCGAGCGAGCTCATCAGTTATAGAGAACTAGTTGTCGCCTTTCATCAGCTTAAGGCCTTCAGCAGGCTTCCTATAGAGTTGCAGAAGCCTCGCCAAAAGACCGTTCACCTTTCGCAAAAAAATTTGGGTCTTGCTCTTCCCGAAGGCGTTCCAGATTACATGGCCGCCGATCCTACTCCCATAGTCCCTATTGTGGTTTTCGAAACGAACAAACTCCTTGCCCCCGCAGGAATCGAAGAAAGAATGGATCCGATCCTGGCTCTTGATGGGAAGGTCTTGCCCGCTCAAAAGGTGATAGTAGGTGTAACGCCCCTTGTCAACAGCGGCGTTGAGCAGGCCAAGCTCACAGGCGATTTGCGAGTAGCCTCCCCATGTGACGCTAATACGGGGAACGAAAAAGATTCCCGCCTTATCAATGGAAGCCAGCGCTCTGTTTTCATCCCATCCGGTATTCTTAGCGTCCATGTGGATGAAGATATCGTTCCGGGGGTCATCAAGGGTCCTCAGAAGCGTACGGAGGGTCTCGTCATCCTTATGAGCCATGACGAGATATGCATGCTTGCATCCAGTAAACACGATTTTGTCCTCAACCATGACAGTTCCATCACCAACAGACATATTTTTGTCACCGTTCCTTAAACCTTCCCCAGCAATTTCTTTAACCTTCGTTTGACTCCCCCGAGCTTGCCACGTACGCGCTGGGCGAGAGAGGGTTCAAAGCCATACACAGCCATCATCTCATCGATTCCTCTCCCGCACTCGAGGTCGGCCATGAACTCGCCGCGTCTCTCATAAGGCACAACGGGCCTAACCAGGCTAGGATTGCCAGGCAACACCTTCTCGAGGGAAGACTCGCCCCACTCAATCCCAGACTTAAGCCTCTCAATTGCAGCAAGGCCCTTTGAGGTGTTGCACAGCACCGCGGAAACCCCGCCCTCGTAGTCGACCTCAGGGTGCGACGACTGGATTCCCCAGAAGTCCCCCAACGTGACGTCTGAGCCGCACGAGCGCTTGACACGACAAGCAAAGCACGAGGGTCTTAAGCTAGCGTTAGCAAGGAACGCTTTCATGTACCAGTCATCCCCGAAGATGCAGCTGTCGGCCGCCGCGGACGAAGCCCTCGCGACATCTTTCTCCGCATCATGCGCATACGCGTATGATGCGGAGAAAGACAGCCATCCGGTTGCCTTACTCCGCATGTTCACCGCGCGCAGCGCCGCGCCCACACCGACCTCCTTATATGCTGCCCACTTCTCCCAGAGGAGCGGCGAGGGGACGCCGTGGCAAATGACATCCACCGAGAGGAAACCGTCTGAGTCGGCGAGCTTCCCAAGGTAGGACCTCATGCCCGCAACTTGGCACGCGGTGCCGGAGAAGAGCACTTGCCTGCCACCGCGCAGAGCCTCCCGCACGCCCTCGTAGGCCTTGCGGCCGACCGAGCTCTGCACATACTTGGAACGCATGACGGAATCGAGATCTGACCCGTCTTCAACGAGCACGTGCCGCACATGTCTGCAGCCCTCATCCCAAGCGGCGCCGCACACGACGCCGCCATCCGCAAGAACGTCAAGGGCGAGCAGCCCGAAGACCCCACCCGAAGAGGAGGCAAGTCTCTCTCCCCTGTCCCTCGACTTCGCCCAGAGAACGGACTGCGCGCCATCCTTGGGGCGCTCCCCCATTGCGGGACACACCGAATCGCAACCCCCGCAGCCGATGCAGACATCTAAATTGACCATTGGCGTGGGGAAGCCACAGCCGTCGGCAATCATCCCGATGCAGGATTTCGGGCACCTCGCGGCGCAGGCGCCGCAACCACAGCACGCATCTCCCAGCAACGTGATCTTCGGAAGGGACTTAAGCATAAAAAAACCTCCTAACGCAGGAAGGGCAACTTAGCCGCGATCGACGACTTCTCGCTTGAATCGAGAACGAAGAGCCACATTGCGGCAGCGAAAAGCACGGTGTAGACGACGCCCCAAGCCAGGAAAAGCAGCCAGCTAGTCACGGGCAGCAGCAGAGCCAGCCCCATGCATGCGGCCAAGACCACCGCGGAAGCCAAAACCACAGGCAGGTTCTTCTTCCAGAAATAAGCCATGTCCAGTCCGATACGCGCCTGATAGTACCAGTTCATAAAGAGACCGTTACCCAAGGCGATGCTCGCGATGTAAGCGATAGCGGGCGCCCAGTATCCGAGAACGGGCGAGGCAAACCATGTAAAAAGAACATTGAGACAAGCCATACAGAGGTAAACCACTGAACGCGCCCTATGCCTGTTTTTAGCGCGCTGGATCTCGATTCCCGTGTTCTGGCAAAGCGGCACGCCCACGGGCAGCGTCATCGCACAGATGAGATAGTAAGTATCAAGGAAGCCCTCACCCGCCCACTTGGTAATGAAGAATCGTCCAAGCAGGACGAACCCACAGTACACCCAGCAGAAGAGGAACATCTGGTAGCGCCCTACGCGCGTCATGAGCCGAGTTAGCACTCCGTTGTCATCCGATTCAGCGACGATCCTATTGATCTTGGGCACGAATACGCTCGACATTGTTGTCGAGAGCGAGTAAAAGATTTGACGGATTTGCAGCGCCACAGCGAAAACAGATACAGTGACTGCGTTCGTGAGCGCGCCGAGCATCATATTGGGCACGCTCTGGTTAACTAAATCGCAAACCTGGTTGGCGAATATCCAGGCCGAGAAAGCTGCGACCGCGTGGAACAGGGCTCCGTCAAACCTCCTGAGACTGAATCGCATACCGAGCTTCGACACAGCATAATGCATGTTGAGGGCGAGCAGAGTCAAGGTGACTGCGAGCTGAGCCAGCGCTACACCGACCGCGCCCATACCAAAGTTGAGCAAGACAAAAGCGATACCCGGTGTCGCCAACGTGGTGAACATCTGACGGCTTTGCTGAAACTTGAACTGTTCGTGGGCCATGATGTATGCGTCGAACACAGTCGAGAACAGCACCGCCGCCACGTTCACTGCCATGATAGCCATGAGCTCGCCCGCAAGCCCGACTTGGTCGAACGTAAAGCTGCCAGAAAAGAATAGCCCAACGTTCGCAGCAAAGAGCAGTCCCAACACCAGTGCAATGGAGCTGATCATCGCATATAGCGCAAGGTACATGCCATTGAGTGATCGGACGTCTTCCTCCGTCCCCTTAGCCTTCTTCTGCGTATAGAAGCGGATATACGCCTCGGAGAAACCAAACGTCAGAAGCGTTAGGGAGAAGACGAAGGAATTCGCAGTCTGGTAAACGCCGTAGTCCGCCTGACCCACGAAAGCGAGGAGCATCGGGGTATAGACGAGGTTGACAAGATTCTTAACAATGATGTTCGCGTACCCGAGAATCGCCCCGGCCTTGCGTTGACTAACCATGGACAGTATCTCCCGAAGATAGAGTTTCAGATTTCACTGGACATAACCACCCTATAAGCTGGCAAGGGCAGCGCGAAGCCATGCGACGGAATCATTCCTCTTCTCCTCAAGCTCTCGCTCGAAGCCGGTCCAATCGAACTCATCGACGCAGCGCTCGCGGAAGCAATCCTTACCGGCGCGGTTGGAGTTAATCCCAAACAAGGCGTGGAGGGTATCGAACCTGCTGGACATATTCCCAGCATTTCCCTGCCGTTCGTAAATCACAAAAGGCCGGTGGAAAAGGAGACTGAAAACTGTAGCGTGGAAGCTGTCAGTGCAAACGAGAGCAGAGTGGTGAATAAGCCACACGAACTCCGCGGGGCCGACCGGCAAATGGATATCCGTCAAGTCCACCAGCCCCAGGCCGTCGCGGCCACATCGCTCCGCGATCTTTGCCGAAGCTGTATCGTCTCCCAAGACATACTTAAGGCAGAAAGGCTCCTCCAGGTCGATGCCCGGAATAATCGGGCGCTCCTCTATCTCGGACCACCACTTGGCAGTTTGGAGCATCGTAGGGTCAAGAACGACCTTGACGTCCCGCCCAGTAAGCTCGCGGACGATCTGAGCACCCGCGAACTCCCGAACACCGATGTCCTTGATTCCGCCAAGCCATTCGGAGTAGCGCCGACCCCACTCCTCAGGCATGTCCGACATGCCGATGCCGAAACTAGCGGCATAGGCCATTTTCTTGTCGACGCCCACGGCGCACTGGGCGCCAAACTTACTCGCACCCAATCCCCACCCGGGGTTCCAGCATTGATCGGAGCCGATCACGACGGGACCAGTGATGCTACGAACGTCCCTCTCGGCAATCTCAACGACAGGCGCACAGTACTCATCCTGAAAAACTCGGAAACGCCGCCTCCTCTCGGCGGGCGCCTTCTTCGACTCGATTCGGACTCTGTTGAGGTCCGCCATGATCTTAAAGATCCCGCGCTTACTCACCGGGCGGCGGCAATCGACCGAAAGAACCTCTTTGCCGGTAAGAGAGGCGACGGCGGCCTCGAGGGCGCAGGCCTGCAGCCTGTTCCCGTAGTTGGTGGGGTCAAAAATGCTGAGAATATATATCTGCCTGTCGTTCAATGAAACTCCAATCAAAGATAACTAACGAGTGCCTCGGCGTGAAATCCAGTACTTAATGGTTCTGCCGATAGACCGGATGTACAAACCGAAGCGGATATACAGCGGAATCATGCCGCTGCAGCCGAGCCAGAGGCGAAGAAACCGCCGGTTCTCGCTCCTGCAACAGCCGTTCTCAAGAGCCCCGTGGCAATCAAATCCTTCCAGGCTATCTGTCAACCAGGAAAGGACATCAGAATCGGAAGCGCCGTTGGAGAACGCAGTCTCCGCAGCGTAGGCGCAGGCCCCTACAAACCTGTCAGTAAGCAGTCGGTCGACTGCCTCCAAGCCATCGGGAGACATCCCTGCGTCAGGCTTGGCGGCGAAGCAGAGAACGTCTCGCATAGCCCGGGGGTAATCGAACTGCCCCTCCAGGTTAAGGCCCATGGCCGAGCCCCCGGAAGGCATGCGGTAGAGATAGTAGACATCGCTGTCTTCGACAGATTCGCAAATAGAGGCGCAGCAGAGCAGCTTCAAGATGAACTCCTGGTCCTCGCCGGTCCGCCTCCCGACCGTGAACCGGACCCCACTCGCCGCGATGAGCCGAGCAGAAACGAGGAAGAGCCAGCAGGGGAAAGTGGCGTATCTGTTCCCGAGCGATAGCTCGAGGAACTCCGATGCGTTCCCGAGGAACCGCCCGTACCCGAAGACCGTGCCTCGGGGAAGAGCACGGTACGCAAGCGCGACGACATCGGGGCGGACAGGCCTGCGTCCCAGCAGGGACCCCGCCTTCTCCACGAAGTTGGGAACGACGGTGTCATCGACGTCCAAGAAGGCGAGATATTCCCCACTGGCGGCCGCGATAGCAGCATTGCGCGCAGCGGAGACCCCGGCGTTCCCCTGGTGAAGAACCTTAATGCGATCATCGCCCCGCGCGAGCGCATCGGCCATCTCACCCGTACCGTCAACAGATCCGTCATCGACGATGATGGCCTCCCAATCGTCGGACGTCTGCTCAGAAAGCGAGCGAACGGCTGCCTCTAGAGTAGAAACGGCGTTATAGGCAGGGACAACAAACGTGATTAGAGGCGCCGTGACAGTTTGATACATGGATTTAACCTCTAGAAAAGGAGAAGCGGATAGAAAACGGCGCTCTTCATGACCTCGACATAGTTGAATGAAGGGATGAAGCTTGCCATGGAGATCAACCAGACGGCAATAGCGAGCAACATCAAAACGGCATCGGCAAGAATCGGCCATCGCGAATCAACCGCATGGCCCCTTCCCTTGTTGTTAAGCAGATATGTCGAGCCAATCAAGATCGGAATGAACTTCAAGCGGTTGCCGACGTTAACGAGGGTGAGTTCCATCGCGATGACGCACATCGTCAAAACAAGAACGAGCGCCGTTCGTCCATCATGCTGTCTCGTGGCGTAGATCCTAAGCAGCAGGACCCCGAGCAGCAGCAACGAAAACACATGGCTCAGATTGCTGAGAAGGTTGTCCGCCTGCTCTTGATCCCACTCCGTGCCGATGGTATAGAAACTCGCCTTCTTCAGAACGCTCGTAATGACAGGCACCCCGTCAAACAAATGGGACGCGAGAAGTACGGAAGCCACGGAAATCATGGTGACGACCGCAACAACGCAGATAATCGAATTCCTGACAGGGTTACGCTCGAGAATCGGCTGAACTAGGAACAAAACCAAGACGAGCAGCATAGAATTGTGGATGAGGCATGCGACGATGATCAGGACGAGCGACGGCAGAGAATCCCTGAACCCGTAAGACCGCCTCTTACATATCGCGACCGCACAAATCACGCAGCCGAGAGCCGAGCGAACGTTACCGATCAGGGGCTGCGCCGGGACGGCAAAAAAGATGAATACCATGAGCGGGAGGAAAGCCCATGCATCTGTCGTCTCCTCGGCACACCTGTCCATCATCAGCCAAGCGATGAGACCGTAACCGAAAAACGCGGCGAGCGACTGGAGGAGTCGGAGGTCGCCGATATTCCCGGTTACCCAACACAGAAAGTTCCAGACGAGCAGGCCGTTGTGATCCTCGTTCAGGCTGGTTCCGATCGAGAGAATGTTCCTGCCATCGTAGTAGCCGCATTCAACCATCCATCGGGTCATATCGACAGGGTGGTTGTAAACGATACCATGGGCGACAAGCGCAGCAGAAAACCCAACCCCAAGGGCGCAGGCAACCGCCATCTTCTTTGTAGGGGCCCCGGTAAAGACGAGAAGGGAGAGGAAAACGGCGAGGAGGGGCGAAACAATAGCGCATACGCCAAGGAAGAACACCATGCCGAGCGCGTTCCCCCTACCCGCCATCGATAGGGTCCTCTGCGGCATGCCTCCCGAACTGATAGTTAAGATCTTCATCGAGCCAAGCTCCTCGCCAGCGGAGTAGCAGCGCGGCAGGCAACCAGGCACACATACGCAAGATAATCCATTTTCTTTTCCAACAAAGTGAAGAAGATCCGCTGCTCAAGCCTCAAATCCCCGCATCGACCGATGGCCTCCGCGTACAGCGATGTATCCCTGAACTCCTGGAACTGCTTTTTAAACCACTTGCCATCAGCATTCTTGCGCATGTCGTAGAAACCGTTAGACAGATAACCGACAAGAGCGGTCTCAGCAAATCCATTCCCCGGCCATTTCGAATCCCACGCGACGGCCTGTCGATGGACGGCTTCCTTGACCATGGCGTACTGGGCAATCTGGCCTTCGCGATAATTGGCAGTAATGCTGCTTGCGTTGGGACGATAATAATACAAGGGCTCGCGAACGCATGCGGCGCTCTTCATATTATCGAGAATGTAAAGGCTTTGCAGCTGATCTTCCCCAAGCTGCATCTTCCCATAAGGCGAGTAATCTGAATCGGCATCGACGCAAGACCTTCGAGCGATTTTAGTGACCATATTAGGAATATATCCATCGAGGAACGCAGAGCGTACATCGTTAAGGCTTTCTCCGGTATAGAAACGCTGTTCACCGGGCAGTCCCCCAGGAAGCACAGAGCCGAACGTCGGAGATTCGCTAAGGCAGATCAACACGACGTCGGGATCCAGTTCGTCAATGATCCCGGAAACCGCACACATTGCATTGGGCGCCAGACCGTCGTCGCCGTCGACGTGCCAATAATAATCACCGTTGGCGGCTTTGATCCCGGCACGGCGAGCAAGCAGCAACCCCTTGTTCTCCTGTTTAACTATGCGGACGGGAACATCCGCCTCCGCGGCGAAGCGCTCATAGATACTCGCGCTGCCGTCGGTCGAGCCGTCGTCGACGATGACGACCTCGTAGTCGGAATAATCCTGATGTGCAATGCTGTCCAAGCATTGTCCGAGATATTCCTCTACGTTATAAACGGGAATGATTATCGAGAATCTCACATTAAAAACCTTTGTTCATAGGGATTATCCGATTGCTTTGCCAGAAATCGCGGCATAAAGGGCATAGAAAGCGTTATGCATCTTCGGGGAAAGCGCAAAAAGCGCGCACCTCAGTCTCCAGGTGCGCGAAGCTAGGGTGTTCCTTGAGGCGCGCATCGCAAGGTCGCGGGCAAGCCTCAAATACGCCTGCCCCTCCGCCCTGTCGGCAAAGCTATCGAGATCAACCCGCATGGCAACGCGCAGAATGCAATACGCTCGGAAGCACTCGAACTCGCCATCAAAATTTCCCTCGGCAACCCGCCGCACGGCCTCAATGGCAGCATCCATATCCCTCACATGCTTAGGGCCTTGCTTCTTAAGCGTTGTGATGGAACCGGGCCTCGTCACGTACGCATAGAAAGGGGCGTCAGTGACAGCGACGGTCTCTACACGGGAGCAAATCGCGGAAGTCACGCCCATATCCTCGAAAAGCTGACCCTCGGGGAACACAAGGTCGGGCATCAAAGAACGGGAAAACAACTTGCCCCAGGCAGACCCGCTCTCCCCTTCGAGCAGAAGAAGGCGTCTCAGATGCTCCCAGCCGCTCTCCAACGTGAACAAAGGCTCACTCCGCATTTCATAACTCTCGAGAGGAGGCATCTTGGCAAAGGACCCCGCGACAAACGACACATGGTATCTCAAAGCCGCCTGGAGCATGAACTCAACGGCCCGCGGATCTATGAGATCGTCTCCGTCGACATACATCAAGTAGTCACCGTGACAAAGCCGAGTGCCATAATTTCGGGCAGATGAGAGCCCGCCGTTCTCCTTGTGGAGAATCTCGACGCGTGAATCATCCCCGACGACGCTAGCAATCAACTCAACCGTGTCATCGGTACAGCCGTCATCCACGATAAGAATCTCAATATTTGGATACGTCTGACAGAGCAGCGACCTTATGCAGGGAAGCACGAACGGCCCCACGTTGAAGATGGGGACGACGATGCTAACAAGAGGCGCTTCAGCTTTTGATGCTGTAGAAATCATATCTTTAGAAAGAACCTCCCAAATCCAAGGCATCCAGGTACTCCCCCAGCTCTTCCTCCCAGTCGGGCATGTAGAAGCCGACCGACTCGAGCTTGGACAGGTCGAGCGCGGAGTGGACCGGGCGCGGGGCGATGGGGCCCTCGGCACCGGCGTAGTAGTCGGCGGTGCTGACCGGAACCACTTTCTCCCCGTTGCCGTTGGCGGCCTCGAACACGGCGCGGGCGATGTCGGCCCAGGACTTGACGGCGCCGGAGCCCGTGCAGTCGTAGGTGCCGTAGGGGGCGTGCGTCCCCAGCACGTGGAAGATGGCCTCGGCCATGTCGCGCGTGAAGGTCAGGCGTCCCAGCTGGTCGTCGACCACGGTGACCTGCGTGAGCCCGTCCTCGGGGTCGGCGACGCGGTCGGACAGCCCCTTCATGGTCTTGACGAAGTTGTGGCCCTCGCCGATGACCCAGGAGCTGCGCATGATGTAGTGGCGCGGGCACCCGGCCACGGCGATGTCGCCGGCGGCCTTGGTCTGGCCGTAGACGGACAGCGGGGAGAAGGGCTCGTCCTCGTCGTGCACCTCGGCGGTGCCGTCGAAGACGTAGTCGGAGGACACGTGGACGAGGGTGATCCCGTGCTCGGCGCAGGTGCGGGAGAGAAGGGCCGGCCCGGTGGCGTTGGCCTTCCAGGCGGTGGCGCGGCCCTCGGGGGTCTCGGCCCTGTCCACGGCCGTGTAGGCGCCGCAGTTGATGACGGTGCCGTAGAGCGACCAGTCGTACTGATCGTAGGCCTCCGGGTCGGACATGTCGAAGGTGTCGATGTCGCAGAAATCGAAGTCCTTGGCCACGCCGCGCTCCTCGGCGAGTCTGCGGACCGCGCGGCCCAGCTGGCCGTTGCAGCCGGTGACGAGGGTGCGCTTCGGCGCCATGGGGACGACGTCCCTGAGCATCGGGTGGTTCAGGTCCGCCTCGGATACGGTGGCCTCCTCCAGCGGGATGGGCCACTCGATGGCGAGCTCGGGGTCGGCGAGGTTCACGAAGGTGTAGGTCCTCTTGAGCTCCAGCGACCAGTGGGCGTCCACCAGGTAGGTGTAGGCGGTGCCGTCCTCCAGGGCCTGGAAGGAGTTGCCCACGCCGCGCGGGACGTAGATGGCCCTACTCGGGTCGAGCGTGCAGGTGAACACCTTGCCGAAGGTCTCGCTTCCCTCGCGCAGGTCCACCCATGCGCCGAAGACGCTGCCGCGGGCAACGGAGATGAACTTGTCCCAGGGCTCGGCGTGGATGCCGCGCGTGACGCCGCGGCTGTCGTTGTAGGAGACGTTGTTCTGGACGACGCGGAGGTCGGGGATGCCCAGCGAGGTCATCTTGGCGCGCTGCCAGTTCTCCTTGAACCAGCCGCGCGAGTCGCCGTGGACGGCCAGGTCGACGACCTTGAGGCCCTCGATGCCGGTCTCGGTGACGGAGAGGTCCTTCTCGAATGCGATGTCTGCCATGTGGGAAAAGCTCCTATCGACGATACGGTGGTTGCGGGCGCCCCGGGCGGGCCGCAGGATCATCCCCATGCCCTGCGGTCCGCCCGGGACGCCCCGCGGTGCGGGATGCCGGGGTTCGGCCTACTGCCCCTGCGCGCGGTAGCGGGCCTCGGTGGCCTCCTTGGCCGGGCGCCACCAGGACTCGTTGGCCACGTACCAGTCGATCGTCTGCTTCAGGCCCTCGGCGAAGTCGGTGTGGGCCGGCCTCCAGCCGAGCTCGCGCTGGAGCTTGGTGCTGTCGATGGCGTAGCGGCGGTCGTGGCCGGGGCGGTCGGCGACCCAGTCGAAGTCCTCGGGGTCGCGGCCCATGGCCGTGAGGATCATGCGCAGGACGGTGATGTTGTTCTTCTCGCCATTTGCGCCGATGAGGTAGGTCTCCCCCATGCGGCCCTTGGTGAGGATGTCCCAGACGGCCGAGGAGTGGTCCTCGGTGTGGATCCAGTCGCGGACGTTCTCGCCGCGGCCGTAGAGCTTGGGGCGGACTCCGTCGATGATGTTGGTGATCTGCCTGGGGATGAACTTCTCCACGTGCTGGTAGGGGCCGTAGTTGTTGGAGCAGTTGGAGATGGTGGTTCGCAGCCCGTAGGTGCGGGTCCAGGCGCGCACGAGCATGTCGGAGGACGCCTTGGTGGAGCTGTACGGCGAGGACGGGCGGTACGGCGTCTCCTCGGTGAACTTGGCCGGGTCGTCGAGCGCCAGGTCGCCGTAGACCTCGTCGGTGGAGACGTGGTGGTAGCGGATGCCGTATTTCCTCACGGCCTCCAGAAGGCGGAAGGTGCCCTCCACGTTGGTGTGCAGGAACGGCTCCGGGTCGGCGATGGAGTTGTCGTTGTGGCTCTCGGCGGCGTAGTGCACGATCGCGTCGTGGCCGGGGACCAGCCTGTCCAGCAGCCCCGCGTCGCAGATGTCGCCCACGACGAGCTCCACTCGGTCCGACGGCAGGCCCGCGATGTTCTCGGGGTTGCCGGCGTAGGTCAGCTTGTCCAGGACGGTGACGTGCACCCCGGGGTGGTTGTTGACCACGTAGTGCACGAAGTTGCTGCCGATGAAGCCGCAGCCGCCCGTGACGATGATGTTCTTGGGTTCGAAGATCTCAGACATGAAAATCCAATCTGAAGCATGTACAGCTTCTTTAGTATGCCGCAGGAAGTGATGCCGCGACACTATTCAACAAAACTATCGGATATTTCGGCACGCGATAAGAGCCATAACCTTCGCAGAATTACTTCCCCTACAAAACGCCTCCGGAATGCAGTCTTTGTCGTACCGGAAGACCGAATTCCCAGTTTTATCGCGTAAGTACTTATAGAAGAAGTCCTCCCAGCTTTTAAACTTCTCACTGTCTGCAAACGCTTCCGGCTCTTGCAGAACTGCTTTGGCATCTAGCCCCGAAATTACGCCGGAGCTCAGCAGAAGCCATTCGAACGACTCGGGAAGACAAACCGTAACAGTATCGCGGTGAATGTCTTGCAGCTTAAGGACGCGGTCCGCATAGCACCCAAATGCCGCCCCGTCCGCGACAACAAACACGCGATCGTCGAGATGCTGATCCAACCAGCCCAAAATCGCGCTGTTCGTCATGGCCGAAGTACAGGTAAGCTCACTGTCAGCAAAATGCCGTTTAAAGAACTGGAAACCAGACTTACTGTCCTCGCATAGAAGGATAGAAAAGTCCTGTTTTGGCGCCGACCGGGAAATAGCATAACGATGATTCCCGCGATCTTGATAAACAGGGACGAAAGAATGGTATTTTCCGCTCGTCTTAATCTTGTAAATCTCATCCACGCTATACGGAAGATTGGGGAAATCAGCCCTTGAGATCAGCACGAAATAATTCGAGGAATACAGCACATGATGGGCAAACTCATCAGAATGGATCTCTTTTAAGCCCTCATCGACAAATACAATCGAGTCATGAACGGACGAAAGCTGGTTTCGCCAATCATAATCGGTCAAGGCGACACAGGGACAATCGCATTGCAAGGAAACGCCCGACTGCTCGCCCGTTCGCATGTAGTCTGCGACCATGTCAAACAGCGTCGTCTTACCCGTGCCGCTATCGCCACGCACAATAGTGATGTTCCGCTTGATGGTAAATGTGTACTTGGTTCCCCTACGGCGGGAAATCTTAACGAGATGCGAACCGTTCATAAGCAGCACCTACAGATACGGAATCGACTCGTGAATCAAATCGGCCATGTTGTGAACGATTCGGCCGCTATTCACGACTTTAATTTTAAAATCCTCGCGACCAAAGTCCATCACATGATAGAGATTCACAACGAGCTTGCGGTCTTTCGCCATGTCGAGAATCCACTTGGCACAGTTGTCACCACAGGTAGAAGCGTTAAAAATATGCTTACGATCAAATCTCATAAGCAGCAGCGTTTTCACGCCACCAGAAAGCTGGAGTGGGGAGATGGATCCAAGCACAGGGCTTTCGATGACGTTTTCGGAGACAACAACCGATCGATCGACATCTTTAATTATCGAGACTGCATAGGGATCCGTAATCCAAGAAGACCGGTAAGAGTTTTTGAAATATGTCGCTGTGTTGTAAATCGCTTCTGGCATATCGCCAAAGTAGACGCTTAACACATCCACTCCCAATCATATTGTCTTTATGGTCAACGTAATCATAACGAAAGGGGCCACCAGATAAACGGTGACCCCTGAAAGAAAACAAGCTTGCGCTAGTACTCGCGCGGGCTGTTGACGATCTCGCCGGCGGCGACCTTCTTGAGGTGCCGGCCGTAGACCGACTTGCCGTAGGCCTTCGCGGCCTCCTTGAGCCCCTCGGTCGTGATCCAGCCGTTCTCCCAGGCGATCTCCTCGGGCACGGACACGGGCAGGTCCTGGGAGTGCTCCACGGCGCGGACGAACTCCGCGGCCTCGTGCAGGCTCTCCATGGTGCCGGTGTCCAGCCACGCGTAGCCGCGGCCGAGGGTGACCACGGACAGCGTCCCCTCCTCCAGGTACATCTGGTTGAGCGTGGTGATCTCGAGCTCGCCGCGGGCCGAGGGCTCCACCCTATGGGCCTTGGCGGCCACGTCGCCCGGGTAGAAGTACAGGCCGGTGACGGCGTAGGAGCTCTTGGGCTGGGCGGGCTTCTCCTCGATGGAGACGGCCCTCCCCTCGCCGTCGAACTCCACGACGCCGAAGCGCTCGGGGTCGTCCACGTGGTAGCCGAAGACCGTGGCGCGGCCCGACTCGGCGTTCTGGACGGCGCGCGTCAGGTGGCGCGACAGGCCGTTGCCGTAGAAGATGTTGTCGCCCAGCACGAGCGCGCACGGCTCGCCGGCGATGAAGTCCTCGCCGATGGTGAATGCCTGCGCCAGGCCGTCGGGGCTCGGCTGCTCGGCGTAGGAGAGGTTCACGCCGTAGCGCGAGCCGTCCCCGAGCAGGCGCTCGAAGTTGGGCAGGTCGGTCGGCGTGGAGATGACCAGGATGTCCCGGATGCCCGCCAGCATGAGGGTGCTGAGCGGGTAGTAGATCATGGGCTTGTCGTAGACCGGCAGCAGCTGCTTGGAGGTCACGAGCGTGAGCGGGTATAGGCGGGTGCCGGACCCGCCGGCGAGGATGATGCCTTTCATAAAAATCCTCTCGATTGACAATCGTTGAGCAAAAGCCGCTGATTACAGATGCATAGTTAATTAAATTATACGCACCGGCAGCAACCTCCCCGTCTTCTTATTTAAATCGGACAGCAGAAACACGCAACTCTTTCTGCATTTCTAGCGAGGCAACAAATGAATAAGTACAATGAGCAGTGTCCAACAAACGAAAGGCAAACCATGCGAGTCGCAACAACCGGAGTATGCAGAGGAAACTGGAAAATCTACCAGCAGCTTAAGATTGAAGGCATCCATAAAGGCTCCAGCGTAACAGCCCAGGCGGCTACAGAAGATAACCGCTGTTTACCTTTATCCCTCCTAAAATTCCGAGACAATAGCTGCGAATCGAACTCATACGTCCTTGTAGTCCCCGATCCCGATGCTCGCACTATCAATATTGAGTTTAGCGAAATCGGCCAAGACGGTCACACCCTGAGCAGCGACTGCCTTTCGCTCAATTGCAAGAATATCAAATGGGAGTCTCGCCTTAACTACAAAATTAAACCTGACATGTGCAGCAAGCTCCGAAACTACGATGACGTTTCAGAGTTTGACATGGCAACGATTGATTTCTGGCAGTGCATCGAAGATTCAAGCGACTATATCCTTAGGTGCACGGTGAGAACTCCTTATCGTAGCGACTCGCAAATCAAACTTCGTTGTTTCGATCGAACCCTTAATGAAGTTAATTTGAGCATCGTCAATTTCAGCTCGAATGTAACAAGCGTTGGATTTACGTCTGAGAAAAAGCAGCTTGAAACGCAGCTCTCAATTCGAATGCCAAAGGCGTTCGATCGTTACTACTTTATTATTGACGATCAAAATCACCCATCATTCAGTGCATTCGACTGCTTAACACCCGATAAGCTAGGCTTGCTTCTTGAGGAGACCAACTTTCTCTTTACCCATGCGCAGTTTGACCCTGAATACCCCGAATGGTTCACGGATCATAAGGCAACTATCGGCGCTCTGGAGAAGCAGAGAAAAATCGTCTTCAACAGCGCTCCGAAGTTCAGCATTATTGTCCCTCTATACAACACACCCATTTCGTTCTTTAACGATATGGCCGAATCCGTAAAAAACCAGTCATATGCAAACTGGGAGCTCATCCTAGTTAATGCAAGTCCTGACAATCAGGAACTAAAGGCTCGCGTTGAGCAGGAGACGGCCCACGACAACAGAATTAAATCAATCAACCTTACCGAGAATAAGGGCATTTCCGAAAACACAAACGCCGGCGTTGCCATCGCTTCGGGTGATTTCGTTAGCTTCTTTGACCATGACGATATTCTTGAACCGGACTTGTTGTTCTCATATGCCGAGGCAATTGAAAACAATGATGACGTCGATCTTCTTTATTGTGATGAAGATAAACTCATGCCCGATGGAATGCTAGCGCAGCCGTTCTTTAAGCCGGATTTCAATATCGATCTGCTCAGAAACAATAACTATATCTGCCATATGCTTACCATCCGTAAGTCTCTGCTTGACACTCTAGAACCGAACACGAAAGAGTTCGATGGAGCACAGGATCATAATCTGACTCTCCACGCCGTGGAAAAGGCAAGGAAAGTTCATCATGTTGCAAAGGTTCTATATCACTGGCGCCTAAGCGAGACCTCCACCGCAGCAAATGCCGATAGCAAGCCGTATGCCACTATCGCAGGTATCAAAGCGGTCCAGAGTCATTTGGACAGGCTTGGGCTCAATGCGAAGGTCGAACAAGCGCGTCGTCCCTTTACATATAAAGTAACCTACGCTGTGCCAGATTCCCATCCACTCGTGTCAATTATCATTCCAACTAAAGACCACGCCAACATTCTGGACAACTGCATTAAGTCAATTGTTGAGAAATCAACGTACGACAATTTCGAGCTTGTCATAATCGAAAACAACAGCACAGAAAAGGAGACGTTCGATTATTACGATAAGTTGCAAGCAAAATATCCTGACATCGTTCGTCTTGTAACTTGGAAGCACGAATTCAATTTCTCCAAGCTCATGAACTTTGGCGTTGCTCACGCCAAGGGCGACTATCTCTTGCTGTTGAATAACGATACTGAGGTAATTACGCCCAATTGGATTGAGACTATGCTTGGCATCTGCGCACGTGAGGATGTTGGCGCAGTTGGTGCAAAACTCTACTATCCCGACAACACCATCCAGCACGCGGGCTTATGCGTCACTGGTGGCGTGGCAGGACATCTTTGCCAAAGCATGCCAAGGGATAACTGGGGCTACTTTGCACTCAACGATGCACAACAAGACTTCAGCGCCGTCACCGCAGCTTGCATAATGACCAAGCGTGATGAATATGAGAAAGTCGGAGGTTTCACGGAAGAGCTTCAAGTTGCATTTAATGACGTTGACTTTTGCTTAAAGCTACGCGAGATCAACGACCTAATTGTATACACACCCGAAGTCGAGCTCTATCACTACGAGTCGATTTCTAGAGGCGTTGAAAACAATACGGAGAAGCAGATTCGCTTCCACAAAGAGGTCGCGTACATGAATTATCGATGGGCTAAGTATTACGTCAAAGGCGATCCTTATATGAATCCAAACTTCACCGTCGGGGAACCCGCGAATCGTTATTATCATTTATAGATAATGAGTATTTACTCATTTGGGCGCTGTTGAATATCGCGAAACTGCGCCGTCGATATCGCGCTTGGGCACCGGGCCCGACATGGGCTCCGGTGCCGTTTTGCTACCTGCGGTCCGCCCCGCGGCACGGCCTCATGTTGGCCTCTCGCATGCCAACCCAGCGCTCGGTCAAAGTCTCTGCTTGGCTTGGAAAAGCATAGCTTTCGGGGACCCTGCGGCGTCCGAATCATCGCCTGTTATCTAAACTGTTAGATAGCAGAAAAAACCCGAGAGCATTACGCAAAGGCCTACACACAAGATGCAATACTAATAAAACGAATAAGATATAAACAATTCATCACGCACATGCCAAAAGAGACGACAGAAAGCGAAGATGAGTTGAATTTAAACAAGCGCGTTCTCGACCCAAACAACAAAGCTGGTAGAACAGGAAGAAAATATCGTCCTTGAACACCCTGTATTACATTCTCGTAATTGAACGTCCAGCCCAACCACATAGATACAATGGAACCAAGGGCAGCCAAAGCAAAAGCGATAATAAACAGAATGGAACAAATGGGGCTGAGAAAAGAGGGCTCATCTTCGGAATCCAAACAACAAATAAACCCAAACAACAAATAAGGAATCATAAAAAAGGCTGGAAACTGCAAGTTTTTCTGGAGCCATCCAAGCGAATAACCTAAGGTGGATCCCCAATAGAAATCTCCTAGGGAATCTAATGTCCTAAAAAAGACCTCGAAGCTATTCTTTGGATGCATGATGATGTCACTGAGCGTATAAAACCGCCCAATCTCTTGGCCACGAGAGGCATCTGAAGACTGAGACACCAATGTACTCATTGATGCTATGCGCAGCACTAGAACGGAGGCTATAACAGCAAAGATCAGTATGCACTTACCGATACGTCCGACTTTCACATCTTGGAACTGCGAAAGGGGCACAAGCAAACCAAGTAATATCATCCCAGAATAAACAACCTTACACGGAGCCAAAAACGCCGAAATAATTAAATAAATGACGATTTCTTTACAACCTATTGATTTCTGCTCTCCAAAAAAACCGCGCATTAGACAAGCGAATACTAAAAGCGAGTACGCAATAATTCCTGAATCATAAGAGTATGAAGCAGCCAAGTGAAGCGTCATAGGCAGAAGCGAAACAAAAACAATAACCGATTTGCCCTTAGGTGCAATCCTGTATGCCTGGAACGCACAAAAGCAAAAAACCAGAGCCGAACCAATGCGCCCCATATAGAACACAGGATAGGCACCAAGTCCGAAAAACAAACCGATTTGCAGCCCAACGATAGATCCTATTTTCGCAGAAACGTTCTCACTACTGACGCTAAATGAGAACTCATTGAATGGAGTCCACTTCCCATTCTCAAACAGAGCATAATTCTGAATAATCGAATCAAATGAAGAGGAGTCAATGGCGTTACTCTGGCGACCCTTATAAAGGGAAAGATCGATATCCCGTACTAGAAAACCACCATCATTTGTCACATGCGCATTGAATGGAAGACTATCAACCATCCAATAAGTTGAAAAAAAATGATGGCCTTCATCCGGAACCGTAAACGGAGGAAAGATAAAGATAAAAATAATTAGAAATGCTATAAGCAGCGCCAAGAATGCCCATTCACTTTTAAGACGATGGTACACCTTAGCATATGCAGCGCAAAGGCCAAGAATTAGAATCAACGAGATGGTAATTGTAAGCAGTACAAGTAATCTCGGATTATTTAGATACCAATAGACTGAATAGAATGCGAAAAAAACGGCAAACAAAACAAATAAAGGCTTACATCTTATGGAACTTGTCATAAAAATCCTTATAATCGAGAAACTAATAGAACGCAATTAAAAATACTGGTATCAGTATACTAGCAAGCACATTGGCATCCAAAAAGAATGGCGGAATTCAATCTCATGGATCGCGCCGAAAATGTTGGTGCAAGGGTGACCCCCTAGTGCCCGTTTAACGAAAAACGGCCTTCGTCCCGGAACCAGAAATCACCACAACAACAGGTTCCGGGAAAGGACGAAGATCGCTATGTAAATCTTGTCAGACCCGGCGCCGGACATACTCGCCATGCCCCGTTTCAGCGACGGCGCCATCGACATGCGGGAGCTGCTCCCCAGACTCGCCAAACAGGTCGTGAACGCCGCGATGGACGCCGAGGCCGACCAGCTGAGCGGTGGCGGGGCGAACAGCCGAAACGGCTACCGCGAGAGGTCGCTCGCACCTGCGTCGGCACGCTGACGCTGCGCATCCCGAAGCTCCGCTCCGGCAGCTTCTTCCCGGACGACGTGATCGAGCGCCACCGGCGCGTGGACCGCGCCCTCGTTGCCGCCGTCGCCGAGATGTACGCCACCGGCACGAGCACCCGCAAGGTGCAGAGGGTAGCCGAGAAGATAGGCGTCTCCAGGCTCTCGAAGGACCAGGTGAGCGCCATCGCCTCGAGCCTGGACCAGGCATCGAGGATCTATACGGAAGGCCGCTCGAGGGCTCGCCAGTGCCCTACGTCTGGCTCGACGCGACCTACGTCAAGGAGCCCACTCGTCTTCGAGATTGTTTTCCGCAAGATAGCCAAAGCAATATCATTCCAAAGGCGTATTTAAAACCCAGCCCCACTGGGGCGTAGCGGTAGTGTGGTAGTAGTTCAGCCACCAGGCCAGTGATATCGTCCTAATAAATTTAACGGGTTAAAGGGCTAGCAAAAACCGATACATCATCTGCATTATGCATTACAAAATGATGCGTAACTACACACCACATCGAAATTAACCTAAATGGCTCGATAATGGAATTACGCTCTTTTGTAATGGAGTCCTCCGGCTGATTCTATTATCTGTTCTACATTATTAATACAAAACTATTCGACCACGACATAACAGCTGAAACAACATTGCAGCCGGAGCAGGGATATCGCCGCCATTGACAAGCAAATGGCAACCCGCGATGAGAATCATCGGATTTGGTACCGATCCAGACCTCAGCAAAGGGTATAAGCAACGTTTGTATAAGGCAGATTTCCACTTTCCTCAACTAGCAACATTGAAGAACTAAAAGTAAACTGAATCGAATAATTGTATCAAGCTCAGTCATAATAATCCAACCGATTCTCAAGCTCTTTTTCGAGCAAGGCAATCCTTTGTGTAAGGCTTTTGATTGCCAAAACATGACGGCTCACCGCAACGCTAAGGGATAGAGAGATTGCAAGCAACAGCACAATTGCACCCAGGAAGAGGAAATTGGCCGGGTTAACAAACCCAATAGCCGTGGAGCAATAAAAAATAAGCTGAGGGAATAAATCACAAAGCAAGGCCGCCATGCACATTAAAATCCAAAGCAAAGAATACTTAAGAAGCATCTTTCCTTTGGATACGAGTCGAAGAACATAAACGAGGAACCCACCAAAAAAGATGGCTGCCCCAATCCTTAGAAAAAAATTCATTATTGGTCTCCCCTATGGATCCAACACACAAGGACAATAGCAAGCGTAACTTTAATCATGTAGTAGACGGAAGAGAGGACCCCAATGGATGAACGCCCGCCCTGGCGCTCATTCATCTTTACAGGTGCCTCCATAACGGGGAGACCAAGCTTCATAGCCAAAGCTATCGATTCCGGCTCCGGATAATCATCAGGATAGCTCTTGCAGAATAAGTCGATGGCGTCTTTATTGCAAGCTCTAAAGCCAGAAGTGGGATCGGTGACCGCCTTACCTGTAAGCAACTTAAGCAAAAAAGAGAGCCACCTGATTCCAACACGACGCATAAAGGTTGATTGGAAACCGTCAGTCTCGACCAAGAATCGAGAGCCTATCGCCAGACTCGCCCCACCCTCAATCAGCTTAACAAGCTCAGGTATATAAGAAGGATCATGTTGGCCATCGCCGTCAACCTGAATGTCAATATCATAGCCAAATCTCTGAGCATACTTATGCCCCGCCTGGACCGCCCCACCGATACCAAGGTTCTGTGGGAGATCCAATATGTTGACATCATGCTCTCGACAAAGCCTAAGTGTCCCATCCTGTGAGCCGTCGTTAATTACGACATAGTCATATCCAGCAGCCTTAATAGAAGCAACGGTATTGAGAATGCATTCCTGCTCGTTATAAGCGGGAATAATTACCAGAACACGCGGATATCCTTTTGAATCTTTTGTTAAAGCAAATGACAATCGAGTTTCATCCATTCCAAATAATAGTTGGCCCTTAGCGACGCTCGAAGAAAATGCGGCCCTTACAGTCCAACGCACTGTCTAGTAATGAATAAAGTTTACAGCATCCGGACTAACCATCGCGAAGTTACATCTCAAGCTTGGATATTTAGTTTGCACGGCTGGCATACAGCTGACGTTCACCTGGAGCCCCCATCTGCCATCGCGAGATACAAATCCGCTGCGGCTCTCGCCCAATTGCGCGGTGCATAAGACTTCGACGCCATTCTAATCGGACAAAACTGCTCCAACTATCCCCCCCATCCCAACGATAGCCTTAATCTTTGGCACTAGCTTAAAGAAACGCGGTCTGAGTTGATACAGGCGAGGCCAACATGCAGCAGCGACGCGACGCCGGACGCTAGCAATAAATAGGCGCCGAGACCCATGTCGGCCCCAAAGCCAGGCGCAATAACAGCGGCGTGCTTCTTGATATTCAGCGGTGCTCAAGCGAGCAAATATTCATGAAATAGGAGGAATCGACAATACCAAAATCGGCACTTATATCCAACTTCACGCAAAAGCCGAACAAAAGCCCTTGATTATCAACTTCATCCGAACAAAAGCCAGCCAAGTATCACTTAGCAAATACAAAACGCCTTCTCGACATCCATAGCAGTGGCATCCCAGTTATATCGATTTTCAACAAGCGCCCTAGAGTTTCGAGACTGAAGAGAAAGCAGCTTTCGATCATCAAAAAGCCTGCATAATGCCGAAACCACCTCATCAGATGCCATGGACCGAATTATTGTGCCGTAGCTATCATCTAAGATAAGCTCGCGTGCCCCGCCCACGTCTGTTACCACTGCAGGCGTTCCGCAGGCTGAAGCTTCAAGAAGTACCGTTGAAAAGCCTTCGGAACGAGTTGGAAGACAAAGCACATCTGCTTGCTGAAGTAAGGAGGAAATATCCTCTGTGTTACATCTCCCAAGCCAAAACAAGTTAGACGAACAAGCTTCCTTGACCTCATTAGCCAGCGGACCATCCCCTGCAAGAACAAAACAAATATCACGCTTGGTAATATCTTTTGTGCGAGCCGCCTCAATAATTGAATAAATTCCCTTTTCAGGAATAAGCCGCCCGACAAAAGCTACAACCAAAGATGACTGAGGGATACCTAATTCAGATCGGAAATCTCTCCCCGAAGAAATACTCCTATAGAATGAGGCATTGATTGAGTTTGAAATTACGCCTTTTGCAGTGATATTAAAGTGCTGAAGCCATTCAACACTTTTAGAAGAAATCCCATAGAAATCAGGTTCAAACGACTTTACGCGATCAGTAATCCAATCTTCATATCGGCGAACAAAATAATCAAGAAATGGCTGATTGAAAGAGAGATACGCTGAGCCGTGGTCGAGAACAACAGCCTTAGCACTATGATCCGCAGCAAACTTCAGCCCTTCGAGCGAGAGAGGGAAAAGTCTCGTGTTTATCAGAACACCATTCCACTCATAATCATCAAGGGTTTGCAGGAGTCGGTAATAATCACTGGTTTTTTTGGGAAGAGGAAGTCTTCCATCAAGTAACGGAATGCAAGGAAGACGAATTACCTCCAGGCCGTTTTCGACTGAATGACCGACTCCCACGCGCATCGAATCATTAGTAACGATAACCACCCTATCGCCGCGTGCAGTCAAGGCGTGAGCGAGACCATCGACAAAATTACCAATTCCACTAAGTTGCGGGTGATAATGGTGAGTGAAAATACAAATAGAGGAGCTCATCACATAACCTCATCTGATATAGATGTCATATCCTTAATTCTGTGCCGTCCAGACTTCCCCATCTCCAAAGTCGAGCAAGAGCGGAAGATGGGTATGTCGATTATCCGGTGACGGTATTTTTTTCCAATCGCCATACATCGTTGTAAGATATTTATCCGTCATACGAGGAACAGGGAATTCACTGCCTTCGAAAACCGCACTGCTCAGAGGGAAAATCTCTGAAATAGGCACTGGCGCCATATTCGGCCAGCTTAACGTCAGACAGTAATCAGAGACCTCACCCGTATTTGAGTCGGCAATACAGGAATCGAACAAATCCTGGTAAGAGCATGCGCCTCGAGAAACCAGTTGTTCCACCACGTGCATAGCAGAACAACCAATTTGCTCGAGTTGACCAAGGAACCCTTTATGAGGGACAACAATGGAAGAAGAATGATATAAATAGGCTCTTTTCTGTGCAATTGATGCAATTCGGACTTGCTTTGCACGAAGGCGTTTATCTGTATAGAGCTGGTCATATGGAAAGATGTCGACAAAAATGCCCATCGAACTGGAAGCCTCTCGAGCCTCTTGATTCTCGAAGCGAGTTCCATCGCGATACACCTTAGCAAACATTGCAGCATAGCCAGTAGTATTCCGCGATGTATGGAGCGAATATCCTTCCGGTAACCCACCCTCGGCTAAAGAGCAAAAGCGGTCATAATCTGAACGCATCATTCCGATATCTATATCATCATCCCAAGGGATAAACCCCCTATGACGCATTGCTCCTAAACATGTTCCACCGTCAAGCCACCACCTGATGCCGTGCTTAGAGCAGAATGCGGCGACAACCTGAAGGATATCCAATTCAGTGTTTTGAAGCTTTAATAGCGCGTGAGCTTTAGACATCATCGGCCTATCTCTTTTCCCCGAACCATTGTTGCGTCTGTTTCCCCAAAACAGAAGACTGATAAATAAGGCAAATGGCATTGGATATAAGCGTCGATACAGTAGGGCCATTTAAGCCAAACAGCATTTGCGCAGGAGCCATAACAGCGACAGCACTAATTAAGGACAGCATGCTGCCAACAAATACCCCTCGGTAATTATCAAGAGAAACCAACAAATCGTTGACAAACCAAGCGATGCCAGTCAAAAAGGCACAAGCCAACATAGGCTGAAGGAGATCGGTATGTTTAGCTATTCCAGCGCCATAAAACAGTGACAGCAATAATTTACCGAAAAAGAAAAGGGCAACTGAAGATATGACACCGACAAAAAAGATGCCAGCAAGTATTTTACCTATGAGCGAAAAAAAGGACTTTTCTCTAGAATGGTAACGCTCTACTAGATAACCTAATAAAGGATTATAAATATAGGTCGCACCCATTTGGATAATTGCCACAGGTGCAGCAACTGATGCATAAATACCCAGAGCAGAATCTCCGAATGAATAAGATAAATACTGCCTGGGAATATTCGGCGCCGCAGAAGCAGCAATGCCGCCCAGAACGATGGGCAAACAGCTACATAGGAAGGCTCTGACCTTCGCTCGGCTAATTCCAAGCTTGATTGCAGAAATCCGATTTGATCTTGGATAATCGTAAATAACTCCGATGCCTATTGTCACTACCGTCATAAGCAACAGTGCACCTTCGAGGCTATTAAAAAATCCAAAGACAAGAATGAATGAAAGGAGAGAGCCGATGCCCTGCATTATGAGGGATTTCCCAATATAGTCCATCCTATGACCAACCTGATCATTAGCATGCATGACATCAATGACTAAGCCAGCGGTTTTATAGAGAGCATACAGAAGAATAGCGGGCACCGTACCAATACGACACGTTGCAATGGAATAGACGGCTAACATTGCAAACGCTATAAAAGTAGTAAAGAAACGAAAAGTCAGGTATTCACCAGCAGAGTTTTTCCTTTCAACATCTGCAATTTGCACCGTGTACATCCTGTATTGGGCTAATTGAGAAAACATGTTGAAAATAGACATAGCCAGCGAATAAATGCCTGCAGCACTATATCCATCAGACAGCCGAACGACCAAAATGGTGATAAGCCACTGACAGCCTAAATTAGTCAACGAACCGACGGTATTCCAGAACATATTATGTTTAATCGAAAGAGTCTTCTCTGTGGCCTTCACAAATATAAGCGCCCTTCTAAACCTGTCGAAATGAGGATACGGAGCTATCTCGCAGCTTTAAGTTCTTTTAAAATCAAAATAAACAGCCAATTCGGCACAAGACGTATAATGATATCTGCTTTAGCGATAGACGGGCAAGCTCGTCGGTATTTAAGTAAACCAATTATGGAGCGCCGCTCCCTTGCTTCAGCGAACCCCAATATTTCCTTTAGATGCGGTGAATCGGGAAATCTATCGGCAAATCGCCTAGCAGTATCAACCCTGTTTTTAACTCTTGTCGAATACCAATCATCTTTTGAAGAAACACCTGCAAGGAATCCAGTTTCGTTACCACCATGTCGACGATACTTAACCAAAGGAGTCATAGTAAAGCTGCACTTCCCCAGTTCACTGCAACCCAATGTCAACCACAAGTCATGTGCAGTCGATTCCGGAAAGGGAATCATCGACTTCGCCGCACTCGCATCTAACATGAGAGCCATACCAATGCCGTAACATACGCTTGCGGCCTGTACAGTAATATCCTCTCCAGAGCACCAATTTACTTCCGGCGAATTAGGATGAGCTTTCCTATAACTCTTTACCAGAATATTTCCGTTTTCGTCAATTACCGATCTATCACAAACATCTAGAATTGAGCCTTCTTCTAGCATATGGTTGAGCGAAACTTCAACTCTATTAGGCTCCCAAATATCATCCTGATCGCAAAGTACTACGTAATCCCCTTCCGCCAAGGAGAGCAGCGCCTCGAACGATTTGACATAACCGAGATTATTATCACCGTGATAATACCGATAGGCGTTTTTCGTTATATGCGCTTGGATAAACCGCTCTAATGAATCCGATTCAGGGCAGTCATTTCTAACTAGAAGCGTAAGCGGAAACGTTTGTTTATCTATCGAATCAAGTTGTTCCGCGAAAAACTTAAGATCGGGTTTATAAGCTGAGAGAAGTACGCATACGCCAATATCATTTCCCATTTCTATTTCCAAAAATCCTCCCAAATTCATTGCTAAAGATTATCAAAGCACTCTCAGTTAAAAGAAACTCTTTTAAAAATAGAGTATTTATCCCTGTCTCTTAAAACGAGTGCCTAATATCAATAAGTAACAACCTTCGTTCCATAAGGAATATTATCGTAAATCCATTTTGCGTTCTGGATCTCAAGACGCACGCATCCGGCAGAGGATGGGACCCCCATCGTGGGATCCATCACGCGATTGCTGTTAACATAGTAGGGTGAGGAATGGAATAGGTAATCACCATAGAACTGCGTGTAGTAATAGCAAGTATATCCATGCCCAAAGGAGTATCCCTTACCGTAGACTTGATACTCCCCTATCACCGTAGGCGTGCTAGCCTTTCCCGTCGAACATACATATCGACGGTTTAAGGACCAGTTATTCCAGGATCCAGTGTAAATACTCGTAACGCAACGTGACGTATCGACAAGTATCAGCCAATTTGTATTGCTTGAATAACTTTGAGCCTTAGCATCCATATAGTCTGACACCCACGCGCCGTTGGCCATGAAATAATTCCAGGATCCGTCCACAACGCGCCAGCCAGTAGCCATGGCACCACTAGCGTCAAACCAATACCAGGTACCCCCCAGGTTAAGCCACCCTGTTTGCATATAACCAGACGAATTCAAGTAATACCAAGATCCGTTAACGGCAACCCAGCCGGTTTTCATAACGTAGGTAGATGGGTCCAAATAGAACCAGGAGCCATCCTTGTACAGCCAGCCAGATCGTGCATAGCCAGCGGTCTCATCAAAGAAGTACCATTTTCCGTTAACGTTCTTCCATCCAGCGCAGGGGGAGCCATCGGTTGGATCAGCATAGAACTTACAGCCTCCAAGCATCACAAACCCGTGAGCTTCGATCAATTCGCCATCGCCGTTTGATGTAAACAGTTTTCCATTAAGCAATGCTCCACACAATGAGCAATCAGAACCTGCAAAAGCCTTAGATGGCTCATCCTGAACCGAGTCCTGGACATCAACCCATTCACGACAAGCAACAGCGCCTGAAGCTTTTGCATAATAGCTTTTCCCATTTACAGAAAAATGACCAAGCAGCATTTTACCGTCGGCGGCAGGATCGAGATAATAGTATTGACTACCGTCCTTCAGCCATCCAGCCTTTATAATGCCCGACGCATGAGAAGGCTCAGCGTAATACCAGTCTCCATCGCTCATAAACCAGCCGAGTGACAACGCTCCCGTTGAAGAAAAATGATACTGATTGGATCCGATGACAAAAAAGCCGGTAGCCATTCTATTGTCATTTGCGACATCGAGCCAATACCAAACGCCATTCACCAAACGCCAGCCCGATGCAAGTGCGCCGGAACCGTCAGCGTAATACCAGTCCGTCCCATCAAACGCCCAACCAACAGCCATTGCGCCGGAATCCGATAAATAGTAACGAGACGAACCGACAGAAACGATTCCTCTAGACATAACACCATCATTGGCGGGATCAAGCCAATACCAGTTATTGCCAGTTTGAAGCCAGCCGGTTAAGACTTCACCATTGCTACCCCAATACCATAAACCGTTATCAAGGCACCATCCATTAATCAGTCCATAGGTTCCAAGAAGATAAGGGTGCCCATCAATAACACGTCGACCAGTAGCCATAGAACAGCTGTTAAGGGAGTCAAACCAGTACCATTGGTCTCCAATAAACTGCCAGCCACTTGCCAAAGCGCCTGACGGACCCGCGTAATACCACTTATTTTCAGTAAAAATCCAGCCGCAGCTCATTGCGCCGTCACGAGCGGGGTCCAAGTAGTACAGCGAGTCGTCAATATTCTGAATTCCGGTCAAACGACAGCCATCTAGATAGTAATACCAGGACAAACCGTTCCATTGCCATCCAGATAGTTGTTCTGTAGTCGACGGGTCATGGCTTTCGACAACCTGTAGGCTCGAATCTTCCGTTGTTTTGCCGGCACAATCGCTGGAGTCTTGAGAGCAACCGCCACCGACCAATGCTCCCGGCCCACCTGTCGAGTCGCGCTCTACGACACCGTTATCCGCCCCCTCTTCCACGGCATAAGCAGTGCAAGAAAATGCGGGGGCTATAACTGAGAGTAAGGCGGAAAATAGCATCAAGCCAATTACTCGCCAGCAAATTCGATGATCAATCCGAGCATTCATTTCAGGCCCCCAACCGGTACCGACTGTCTTGCAGGGAATCTATTAAATAAACGGACGAGCTGCGCCGATTACATTTCCCCTTGCACTAATAGGATGAATTCCGACACCTTGATGAGGCCAGGAATCAATCATCAAGCCGCCGCCAAGTGCAATTGCAATATGACCGCGGTAATAAATCACATCGCCGCGTTGAATCGAGCTCGTGCTCACGGGCATAAAGATATTGCTTCGATACCAATTCATGGAATTATAGGTTTGGCTTGGATCCCAGCGATGGTTATAAGGGTTGTAAACACCCATATCCATGCCAGTAGCATAAAGGCACTGCAAGACAAAACCAGAGCAATCAACAGCTCCACCGGGAGCGGTAGACCAAGGCTCAATATATTGCGTACCAATATACTCATAGGCGCGCTGGATAAAGGCGTTCACGCAATCTTCCCGCGTTGCTTCGACAGAAATGCGAGAAGGGGTCACATAGGTAAAGTATCCGGTGCAATAGCCAGGCAGCCGAACAGTCCAAGAACTGACCTGAGGATACTGGGATGGATTTTGCCAGCCAACTTTGTCGCACTGTCCATCGCTCCAGAAAACTCGACGAACGCCATCGATGGTTCTTGCGCCCGTTGCCATAGCGCCGCTGCCGTCTAACCAATACCACTTACCCGAATCTTTAAGCCAGCCAACATGCATGCTTCCATTGGACTCAAGGTAATACCATGTTCCATTCAGGCATTTCCAACCAGTTGCCATTTTTCCGTCAGCGTTTAGGTAATACCATGCACCGCCAGTAAAAACCCATCCGGTCTTCATCACGCCAGAATCAGCATCAAGCCAATACCAATCGCCGTCAATCTGCAGCCATCCACGATGAATGACGCCCGTTCCGGGCTCTGCGTAAAACCTTAGATTTGCGACGTTAACCCAGCCGGACGCAACCTGCCAACCATCAGCTCCGGCGGTTTTAGGGATAGTGCCGTTTTCGCGAATCACATCCTTGCAAAGATATCCATTATCATCAGCGTATCTTTGAACGCCGTCATTAACGGTAACCCAGCTGGAAACCATAAGCCTACCGCTCTGGTTTGCAAAAAAATCGTTGCCGCCCACCTCAAATAAGCCCGTTTTCATGAGATGGCTAACAGGGTCCAGGTAATACCAGCTCGTGCCCTCTTTATACCAGCCAGAAATAAGTGCACCAGATTGGGAGGCGAAATACCAGCCGTCCTCGACCTGAGCCCAACCAACAGCCATAGCCCCGTTAGGCTTTAAATAATAAGCTGCATTGCCAAGGTCTAAATACCCAACGGACATCTTACCATCGGAGGCTGGGTCGAGATAATACCAAGCGCCGTTAACGAGTTTCCAGCCAGTGGCCGCAATACCGTTAGAGCAGTAATACCAATCTGCTCCGTCTTTGTACCATCCATTTGCGAGGCCATAGTCACCAAAAATGTAGGTTCTTCCATCAATCTTTTGACGACCCTTAAACATGATGAACGTCTGTGGGTCAAAATAATAGCGAGCCCCACCTATCGTTTGCCATGACGAAGCAAGGGCACCCGATGAATAAGCCCAGTACCAATTCCCGTCAACGAGAATCCAGCCGGTTTTCATAGCACCAGTGGCATCTAAATAGTATTTCCCGCTCCCGAGGTCGACAAAACCAACCTGCATTATATGGGTGGCAGGATCCAGGTAATACCATGTGCCGTCTTGATAAAACCAACCAGCAGCTAAATCGCCTCCAGCATTGGCATAAAACCAATTTCCATCTGAGTTACGTAGCCAGCAGTTCTGATATAGCGCGCCAAAAGGCGTTGCGGCATTGCCGTCATTCGCATAAAACGAAACAGTCGATCCGCCAGCATCGGTCACATTGAAATAACCTGTCTGCATTGCACCATCATTGGCTGGATCAAGCCAATACCAATAGCCCCCGCTTTGCAGCCAGCCAGTTTGGTGTTTACCGTTTTTTCCGTAATACCAAACTCCAGACGACTCGTCTCGTTGCCAGCCATCTTTTATGACGGAAGAATTATCAGGTTGCAAATCATCGGAAACCACAGAAGAAAAATCCGCTTTTGACTCAATACTCTGAGCCTCAACGGAATCCTGTGCAAACGCGACATTCGCACTCAGGGGCAAGCAGCAAGCAGTGACTAATGACGCAGCAGCACAAACAAACGTGGCCTTCTTTTCGAATCGATACATAAGCGACCCTCCCAGATATCTCATTTATTTATTTTAATCCACATTCCAGGATTGATTTTCGTTACTGTCTGTTCAGTCTATGTAGATAAATATATTAAATTGAACAAAACGTTCAATCATTCTATTCTTTCCCTAAGCAATGAACATCTTAATTGGAGGCCTGCAGTGGAACTGACCAAGCGTAACTTTACTGTTCTGTACGAATACCTAAAGAACCCATATGCCAGCCAGCGAGAAGTTGCCGAGCGCACTGGCCTCTCACTTGGATCGGTAAACGCAGCAAATAAAGAGCTTACGAATGAGGGCCTTCTCGAATCGGACAGCCTAACCAACAGCGGTTACGAAGCACTTCACCCCTATAAGGTTGAAAACGCAGTGATATTGGCTGCGGGGCTTTCGAGCCGCTTTGCTCCCATTTCGTATGAAAAGCCCAAAGGCCTTTTAAAGGTACGTGGTGAGATTCTCATCGAACGTCAGATTAGGCAGCTGCAAGACGCAGGTATCAGCAATATCACCGTCGTTGTCGGCTATAAAAAAGAATATTTCTTCTATCTTGAAAGCAAGTTCGGCGTTTCGATTGTCGTCAACAACGAATACGCATCCAAAAATAACCACGCATCACTTATGTGCGTAAGGGAGCGACTTGGCAACACCTACATTTGCTCAAGCGATGATTACCTTCTAAACAATCCGTTTGAAGCATATGTTTGGAAAGCATTTTATTCTGCTCAATATGCTGAAGGCGCCACCAAAGAATGGTGCATTCAAACGGGAGCAATGGATAGAATCACCAATGTTACGATTGGCGGGTCCGATGCATGGTACATGCTCGGGCATGTCTACTTTGATAAAGCCTTCTCGCTTGCGTTTAAGCAGATTCTTGAAACGGAATATAACAAGCCCGAAACAACGGACAAACTTTGGGAAGATCTGTATATCGAGCACATCAAGGAGCTCGATATGGTGATCAAGAAGTATCCTGAGGGCGAGATCAACGAATTCGATTCTCTTGATGAGCTGCGTGCCTTTGATCCGCATTTTATCGAAAACGTTGACTCCGATATTTTCGATAACATCGAGCAAGTGCTCGGCTGCTCCAAATCAGAGATTCACGACGTTTATCCCCTTAAACAAGGTCTTACGAACCTATCGTGCCACTTTAGAACCAATGATGGAGAGTACGTTTACCGCCATCCGGGAGTCGGAACCGAACTGCTTATTAACAGAAATGGAGAAGTAGCCGCACTTAAAAAGGCCAAGGAACTCGGCCTTGACGATACGTTCATCCATGAGGACCCAAAGCGCGGTTGGAAAATTTCGAAGTTTGTACCCAACGCAAAGCAGCCTAATCCACACGATGCTGCCCAAATGAATCGAATGATGCAGATGTGTCGTTCGCTTCACGAGAGCGGTGCAAACGTCGAAACCGAATTTGACTTCTACCTCGAAGCGAAGCGCTACGAATCACTTCTTCTGGAAAAAGGTCCCATCGACATTCCAGGCTACAGGGAAATGGCCGCCGAAATCGATGAATTGGAGCGCTTTGTTCAGGCCGACAATGCGCCAAAATGCCTTTGTCACAATGACTTCTTCTACCTCAATTTTCTTATCGATGAAAACGACAAGTACTATCTCATTGACTGGGAATATGCTGGCATGAGCGATTACGCGAACGATTTTGGAACTTGCAGTGTCTGCTGTGAGCTTTCCGAAGATGAAGTCGACCGCGCGCTTGATGCATATTTTGGGCGCAGGGCAACAAACAACGAAATTGCGCATAACTATGCGCACATTGCCCTTGCAGGATGGTGCTGGTACCTCTGGTCTCTTCTGAAAGAAGCCGAAGGCGACTTCGTGGGCGAATGGCTCTATATCTACTTCAATTACGGTGCCAAATACCTTAAAAAGGCACTGGAGATCTATCGGAAAGGTGAGTAACGATGCAATTCGGCTTTTTTAGCGGTCTTCTTTGGGGCCTTGATACAGTAATTCTTGGAATCGGCTTGGCGCTTGCGCCCTATATTGGATCGGCGGAAGCGCTTGCATGCGCCTCCATTGCGGGATCCTTTCTCCATGATGCCTTCTGTGCAATCTGGCTCTTTGGCTACATGGGAGTCCGAGGCAGACTGAAAGACACGCTCGCTGCACTTAAAACTCGTTCGGGCAAGGTCGTCATCGCCGGCGCTCTACTCGGTGGACCTATCGGAATGACCGGCTACGTATTGGCAATTAATAACATCGGAGCTGCCTACACGGCAATCATCTCCGCCTTCTATCCCGCAGTCGGAGCATTCCTTTCCTTCGTGCTGCTGAAGGAGAAAATGGGCAAAGGCCAGATTCTTTCCCTTCTCGTTGCTCTTTGCGGCGTAATGACGATGGGCTATCTATCGGCCGGGTCGAGTGAGATTGCAAATGCCCCCCTCGGCTTACTCGGGGCGGTGCTTGCCGTTATTGGATGGGGATCCGAAGCGGTGCTGTGCGCATGGGGAATGAAAGATGATGCCGTTGATGACGAAACGGCTTTGCAAATCCGCGAAACTACAAGTGCACTTGTTTATGGAGTGCTCGTACTCCCCCTCTTCGGAGCATGGCATTTCACGTTGGGCGCTATCCCAAGCATGCCCACATTGATTATTGCACTCGCCGGACTCGCAGGAACTGCATCCTATCTGTTCTATTACAAGGGCATTGCGGCAATCGGAGCAGCGCGTGCGATGGCTCTGAATATCTCCTATTCGGCATGGTCAGTGGTCTTTGGCCTGATCTTGCTTGGAACAATTCCCGACATGGCATCCGTAATCTGCTGCGTTGTAATTGTATGCGGAACAGTTTTGGCAGCCAGTAACTGGGACGAACTATTTGGACGTAAGAAGACGGCGTAGCTAGATTAACAAAGTAGCAAAAGGGGAGAGCTCGTCGAGCTCTCCCCTTTTAGCATCATGGCTATTCAAATACCACGGCCTGGCTATCCATCTGTTGCCACGTGCCGAAGAACACTTGGGCATTTCGCGTAACATTGCCGTTAATCGAATCCGAAAGATAGACAATTCCCTGCTCGTCATCATAGCCTTTAAGGACTACGGCATGATTACCGCCCCACAGACCATAGGAATGCCCGTTATACCAACGCGCAGCATAACGGCCTCCTGGCCAACTTCCCCATTCGGTATTCCACATCTCAACAGGTTGACCACAGGTCAGCCTGTTCTTAATGGAAGAAATTGACGAGAAAGAAACGTCTTTTGCCTGCTTGCCACTTCCAGCAGCACGCAGAAAGTTATTACCAGCAATAGTAATCGCAGGTGCGACGCATCCCATGAGACCCCCGCTGCTACGCCTTGGATTGCCATCAAAAGCGGTAACAAAATTGCCATTGCTTCCCTTGGGCAAATAGTAATCCGCAATAATCGTCTTACCTAAACCGAAACCATAGTAGTTAAGCAAGTTTGTAAGGGCAACCGACTCACAGCCAGTAGGAAGTTCCGGGTACTGCGAATAGCACGGGACATCGACCCAAGCGCCAACCATTGCGCCGGATGAACTGAACTTGTAGTCAGTAGAGCCGATCCAATACCAACCGTTACTCAACATTACTCCCCCACGTGCGACATCAAGGTAATACCATGTGCCCCCAAGGGAAAGCCATCCCGTTTTCATCGCGCCAGAAGCGGAATCCAGCCAGTACCAGTTGCTGCCATCGTTAAGCCAGCCGGTCGCCATTCGACCATCCGGGTTAAAGTAATACCAAGACCCAGCAATTTGCTGCCACCCAGTCAGAATTACTCCACTAGCAGAACAATAATATCGAGCACCCTGACTCTCAATCCAACCAGTTCTGGCATTACCGTCGTCGTCAATCAGCTGGATTCCCGAATCGGTCATGATGCCTTTAAGGTCAATTGCGCCGCTGGATGACGAATGATACATCCAAGACCCATCACCGTTTGACCAGCAATTAGCCATCATCTTGCCGGTACTATTAAATATGTATTCACATGATCCGATAGTTTGAACGCCCGTGGCCATGGCGTGCGTCGAGGGATCGAGCCAGTACCACGCACCGTTTAGGCTGAGCCAGCCGGAGGCGAGGGCGCCGGAGCCAGTCGCGTAGTACCAGGTCCCGCCGTCGAGGACCCATCCGGTCGCCATCGCGCCGGAGGCGCTGAACCAGTACGCTGAGCCGTTGCACGCGTGGAGGCCCGTCACCATGGCGCCGCCCGCGTCGGGGTCGAGCCAGTACCAGGAACCGCCGGTGTAAAGCCAGCCGGTCGAGGCGATACCGTCAGCGAACCAGTACCAGGAGCCGTCGACGAGGCCCCAGCCGTTAAGGGGGCCGCAGCTGCCGAAGTAGCGGCGGACGCCCTGCGCGTCCGTCTGGTAGCCCGTCAGCATGGCACCCGTCCGGGCGTCGAAGCAGTAGGGCACGCCGCCGACGGATACGGGGCCGCGCGCCAGCGCGCCGGAGCCAGTCGCGTAGTACCAGGTCCCGCCGTCGAGGACCCACCCGGTCGACATCGCGCCGGACGAATTAAACCAGTACAGGGAGCCGTTGCACTCGTGAAGGCCGGTAGCCATGGCATGGGTGGAGGGATCAAGCCAGTACAAGGCGCTGCCGACGTAGGCCCAACCGGAGGCGAGGGCGCCGGAGCCCGTCGTGTAGTACCAGGTACCGCCGTCGAGGACCCACCCGGTCGCCATCGCGCCGGAGGCGTCAAACCAGTACGCGGAGCCATTGCACTCATGGAGCCCGATGGCCATGGCATGCGTCGAGGGGTCGAGCCAATACCAGGCCCCATTGGTATAGAGCCAGCCAGAATGCAACGAGACCGGATTGACTGAATCCACATAGAACCAGTTGCCGTCAAACGAATTCCAACCCAGATTCCATTTAACGGATTCTTGAGCAGGACCATCATCAATTGAATCGGAAGGAGAAAGAGTCGAGGGGACGGATTGCCGCTCAAAATCAGTAGGGATGGAGGAGCTTATGGGTTCTGCGTTCGCGATATCAACCACACCGGGTCCAGCGAGCAGTAGAGTTGAAAGAATGATTAGGATTAATGTTATTTGCTTTTTCCTTGCCATGTGCAGCCCCCAGTAGTTACCGATTTTTATATAAACATAGTCTACAAATGGATAGCTAAGAGCAATATGTAATTAGAAAAAAGCAATTAAGGAAGAGTTGCTAGCCGACCCAAGCGCCATTACTAGCAAAAGAGTATTTCACCCCATCGATTTCTTGAACACCCGTAGTCATAGCGTGCGTCGAGGGGTCAAGCCAGTACCAGGCGCCGCCGACGTAGGCCCAGCCGGAGGTGAGGGCGCCGGAGCTCGTCGCGTAGTACCATGTGCCGCCGTCGAGGACCCATCCGGTCGCCATCGAGCCGGAGCCGTTGAACCAGTACATGGAGCCGTTGCACCCATGGAGCCCGGTGGCCATGGCGTGCGTCGAGGGATCGAGCCAGTACCACGCACCGTTTAGGCTGAGCCAGCCGGAGGCGAGGGCGCCGGAGCCAGTCGCGTAGTACCAGGTCCCGCCGTCGAGGACCCATCCGGTCGCCATCGCGCCGGAGGCGCTGAACCAGTACGCTGAGCCGTTGCACGCGTGGAGGCCCGTCACCATGGCGCCGCCCGCGTCGGGGTCGAGCCAGTACCAGGAACCGCCGGTGTAAAGCCAGCCGGTCGAGGCGATACCGTCAGCGAACCAGTACCAGGAGCCGTCGACGAGGCCCCAGCCGTTAAGGGGGCCGCAGCTGCCGAAGTAGCGGCGGACGCCCTGCGCGTCCGTCTGGTAGCCCGTCAGCATGGCACCCGTCCGGGCGTCGAAGCAGTAGGGCACGCCGCCGACGGATACGGGGCCGCGCGCCAGCGCGCCGGAGCCAGTCGCGTAGTACCAGGTCCCGCCGTCGAGGACCCACCCGGTCGACATCGCGCCGGACGAATTAAACCAGTACAGGGAGCCGTTGCACTCGTGAAGGCCGGTAGCCATGGCACCGCCCACGTCGGGCTCGAGCCAGTACCAGGTGCCACCCTGGCACAACCATCCGGTATACGCTTTGCCGTCAGAGGTTGCGTAATACCAAGTGCCCTCTTTTAACTGCCAGTAATAAAGAGAGACATCAACATACGCGTAATTCATATCAACGTTTCCGCTAATACCAGAAACTTTTCCGCGGCTTGTATACTGCCAAAAGCTGTAACTGCCGGTATAGTGACATTGGGAGTTGTATTGAGCAATCCAATGATCCCAAGAACCGCTCTTAAATACAGGGTCGGTCAATATATTGTTAAACCAATTTAGGTTTGCATAAATGCCTGGCTTATATCCAGCACTAGAAATCTTATTACAGAATATCTGAGCTCTAGATGCAATTCCGGATTGACGACCATCTGCAATAATTGTCTTGTCCTCAAGATCGTAATACACCGGTAGCCTAGGATTGCGCCCCGATAGGCAGTCAATCACCATGGACGCCTCATCGGCTGCCTGTTGATTATCAAAAGCATATGAATAGATATAGACGCCGTAAGGAATTCCGAGTCGCTCGCACTCAGAAATATTTCGATTAAATTGATAGTCAACTCGACCGCCCCAAGATGGAGCGCCAAATCCAACACGCAGTATAGCGAAATCGATACCAGAAGCCTTAACAGCATTCCAGTCAATACGTCCTTGATGCTCACTGACATCGATGCCCTGCGCCGTAGCCCCATCGGGAAGAATGCCCATGGACAATAAGGCTATTCCATCTTCTTCGGAAGAAGCATCCTCTGCGACCAATTGTCCATCCTCATAACGCCAGGAATTCTCAACTAGGGACCGCGCAGCTTCCGCGTTCGAGGGAAAAACAAACACAGAAATGGGCGCAAGGACCATCAGCACCAACAATGCCGAAAATAACTTAAGATGTTTGCTCATGTAAACCTCGTCATTCGTTCTTGTTTGCGTCTAGTTTACAGCATGGCTGTGAAAGATTTCCGAACATCCAACTGGACAAGGCGCCATCTAGGACGACAAATAACTGCACGCAATACCACAATGTAAACAAGAACTTCCCAGCAAGGTGAAACCAAGGACTCCTGGTCCCTACTCTTTGCCCAAAGAATGCCGACATCAGTTAGCTTTCAAACTAGATGTCAAAAAGGCAGGGGGCCCAGAGAGTCCCCTACAACTCGGAATTCTAACGAATCAATATTACTTTCGATGGACCCAAAGCAGTCAAACCAGAAATACGGTTTCCATAACCGTCACTATGCCAAAACAAGTTTTCGCTCGGCGAATTGCCCCAGAAAAAACCGATATGACTATCGTCCGCATATGGATTGTAAGGATTGAAAAATACAATATCCCCCTTACGAGCCAAACCACTACGCAACAACTCATCAATAGAGTTGAAATAAGTCACGTTCGCGCATGTATCGATAGCGTAGCCATACCAACGATACGCGTTAACGCAGCCGCCCCTTCCGGGACCCCCACTCCAAGGCGAATGGCTCTGCTCAGCGGCAATGGGAGCTAAATTACCGCCCGCCTTCATATATGCATGCGATACAAATCCGCCGCAGTTCATACCGGTATACCCGTCCCAACGAGGATCACCCTTTGGATACATGCATGATTCTTGGCTAAGATGCGTATCATAGCGTGTTCCACGGTAATAGCCGTCGTTTTCGTGGCTCATAAGCCAATTGACCAGGCTGGACCTATTGACCCCCAAAACAGAACCAGACGTATTCAACCATGCACCGCTTGCATTGAAGTAGTAGTCAACGCCATCGATTTTCAGCCACCCATTAGCAAACATGGCACCCGAAGGCTGGAGCCAGTACCACGTACCGCCGTCATTAAGCCATCCAGTTTTCATCTTGAATGTGGAAGGGTCCATCCAATACCACGCACCGTTGACATATTGCCAACCAGACTTAAGGACACCATTGGAAGATGCGTAGTACCAAGTATTACCGTTTTCATCAGAAGCGTCATTCGACATAATCCAACCAGATGCCACATTAACGACACCGTTTGCGTCCGCATAGAAAACTGCGTCTCCAATATGAATTGCACCTGGCAATGAAGACAAGTCGGCACGATCGGCGATTACGGGAGATCCATCAGATGAAGTAGGCAACGGCTCGCTCAGTGCTCCAGACGAATTCGCCCATGACATACCGTCGCTCAAGTTGATCCAGCACGAAGATGCCATCGCACCAGAATCATAAGAATAATAGCGCGTGTCGCCTACCGTATATTCACCAGTACGCATTGCGCCGGACACCTCATCAAGGTAATACCAGGCGCTTCCGGACTTTATCCATCGCCCTCGTTGAATTGCTCCGCTTGATGCGGCGTAGTACCAAGTATTATCAGCAAGTGCCCAGCCTGTTGCCATGGCACCTGAACTCGTAAGGAAATAGGAGGATGTACCCACTTGCACAAAGCCCGTAAGCATAATATGGCTTCCTGGATCCAGGTAATACCAAGAATTCCCTAGAAGTAACCAGCCTCCATGCAGCAAGCCGTTGGAGTCAGCGTAATACCAGTTGTTGTCAATAAGCGCCCACTGGGAGGAGAGCATGGCCCCCGATCCGTTAAAGATATAAGGGGTTCCATTGCATGCATTCAACCCGGTGGCCATAGAACCGTCCGCAGGATCGAGCCAATACCAACGGCCCCCATCCGAGAGCCAGCCCTTTACCAGGGCGCCAGAGCCGGAAAAATAATGCCAGACGGAAGCATCAAGATGCCATCCGATAAGCATTGCGCCAGAAGAGGAGAATCCATACGTAGCTCCCCCGATCTGCAGCATCGAGTCGTGGACCATCTTGCCTTCATCATCCAGCCAATACCAGTTGTTGCCGTCTGAAAGCCAGCCTTTTACCATGGCGCCAGAACTGGAGAAATAACGCCAAGCAAAAGTGGAGCCCGTAGAATCTAGGTACCAGCCGACACGCATTGCACCCGAAGAGGAGAATCCATAAGTCGCACCCCCGACTTGGACCAATCCATCCTGAGCCATTCGACCTTCGTCGTCGAACCAGTACCAGCTACCGTTTATATGTCTCCAAGAAGAAACAGCGATCGTTCCGTCGGACAAGCCCCAACGCCAAAAACCAGCCCCTTCTTCGGGTGATATCCACCCCTGATGCCAAACAATTTGATTCGAAACCTCAGAAGGGATCTCATTATCCATCTGAGAGTTCTGCTCGACAGCGAAGGTCGATTCGCGCTGAACATCAACGCCTGACTCGACAGAAGCAATAGCAACGTTAGATGCGGGACCTTCGTCAGTGTTATTCAAATCAAGGGCGTATAACATCGAGGGCGAACCCAAAAGGAGCCCCAAAGAAACAAGGCCCGAAAAGACCAGCACCCCGAATGACCATTTCTTCATAGCAGCACAGTATCCAATCACGCAGTGGCCCCGTCACCTCAGGGCAACGGGGCCTCAATCAAAACTAGCTCAGTAATGTACTAGCCAATTTGCTGGCAGTTTTTGCACTCTCGTGAAGCGCCACGCCTCTGGGCCTCCTGGATAGAGATCTGCGAATAGCCCTTTGCGTCCTTGCCAACGGTACGGCACTTATGCGTATGGTAAACATGGCTACCGCTCTTGTACCAAACTAAACCGTAGCCCGGAATCCACTTGCCGTCCTCGCCGACATAGTAGGAGCCAACCCAGGCATTCGTAGCCATGGCACCGGAAGACTGGAGGTAGTAGTCGCCGACCCAGGCGTCGTGGGCCATAGCGCCGGAACCGCTAAAGTAGTACCAGGCACCGCCGACCTGACGCCAGCCGGTGGCCATCGCGCCGGAATCGTCGAACCAGTACCAAACTCCACCAACGTTGGCCCAAGAGTTAGAGGCCATAGCGCCCGAACCTCCGAGCCAATACCACGTGCCGCCATTGCTGAGCCAGCCGGTTACCATGGCGCCCGAACCACTCGCATAGTACCAAGAGCCACCTGCCAAGAACCAGCCGGTAGCCATCGCGCCGGAATCGCCGAACCAGTACCAGGAGCCGCCCAGGCTGCGCCAGCCGTTAGCAACCATGGCGCCCGAGCCATCGAGGTAGAACCACGTACCGCCGATATTGAGCCAGCCAGTGACCATCGCACCGGAAGCGTTGGCGTAGTACCACGTCCCCGAAACGTTGATCCAGCCGGTCAGCATGACACCATACTCGTCGAAAAAATACCAAGTTCCACCGATATTATGCCAACCGGTCAGCAGCTCGCCACTGGAGGTCGCATAGAACCACTTTCCATAGATGGAGTCATAGAGCCAGCCGCTATGCTGCATGCGGCCATCGGCGTTGGCACCAGGGGTGTTCAGGAAGTAGTTCTTGCCGTCAATCTGAACTCGGCCGTATGCCATATCATGGCTTTCGGGGTAAAAGTAATACTTGTCCCCACCGATAGACTGCCAGCCCGACACCGCGATCCCGTCAGCGCCAAAATAGTACCAGACAGCTTCGTATTCGTTATGCCACTGGTTCGTGACCATGGCGCCAGTTTCGGGATCGAAATAGCGAAGGTTGCCGTCCTCGCACCGAACGAGTCCAGTCTTCGGACGACCGTCGGAACACCATTCCGTAATCGGTCCACCGTCTCCGCCACCGCCAGCAATATCAGCAAATGAGGGCACCGGGGCAACCGTCATGCAGGCAGCGGCAAATGCAACAACTCCCAGCACTGTTAGTCCGCGCCATCTTTCTCGAAGGTTTTTCATACGACATCCTTTCTCCGAGATTTAAGGCTCTCTTAAGTTATTTTTAAACTATCAATTCAGTATTTCAACGGGAAATCGATAAAAGGTGTCTTTGTGACTGCAATTTAAATATGAGTCGCCACACCTCAACCGTTACGCTAAATAGCTTCTGAGTCAAACTGAGCGCATGAGCGAACCGATTTAATACAACCACCTGTAAAAATCTTGAGGCACGTTTTCGATATGACAAGAGCTGCTTGAACGAGGAGTACTTGAACCCCACCGCCCTTGCAGCTCTTGAGGATACTTTGCCGGAACTTGGCATTACTTCGCACTAAAACGAGAAGTACTCACTGTCGGAGGACAAGTTCGGCCCCAACCATGAATCGCCCGTCAAGAAGAACTCAGGCCAGCGTTGCATGAACAGTGCTTGCTCGCGCTTCCAGCGGCGCAGTTTTCCCTCGTTGGCCTCTTCCCTACCGCGCGAGGTGAACTCGTAGTGATACAGCTCGGCATAGGGCGTAAAGATGGTGCGGTAGCCGGCCTCCCACACGCGAAGGCAAAAGTCAGCGTCGTTAAAACCGACGGCGAATTCCTCGTTATAACCGCCAACCTGCTCAAATACATCGCGTCGCACCATCTGACAGGCGCCCGTCACGGCACTAAAGTTGCCCGGGCGCACAGCGCGGGCAAGATAGCCCCCGCGCTTTGCTGAGAAGTCCTGGTTGGCATGGGCAAGTGCGCCACGCACGCCAACCACAATGCCAGCGTGCTGCACCAGATGATCGGCGAAGTAGAGCTTGGCGCCCACCACGCCCGCATCGGGACGCTGCAGATAGCCCATCATCTCTTCGATAAAGTCGGGACTTATGACCTCGGTGTCGTTGTTCAGCAGCAGAAGGTAATCGCCCTCGGCATGCTCCACGCCAAAATTAATGATCTGAGAGTAATTGAACTCGCCCGGCCAGTACACAACGCGCGCGATGCCCTTGCCTTCTGATGCTGAAGCCACGCGTTCCGGCAGGGTTTCGTAATACGCAAACGTATCCGGGGCTTCGCTGTTGTTCTCCACCAAGACGATCTCATAGTTGGCATACGTGGCCTTCTGGGCAATCGACATCACACAGGCATCGAGCGTCTCAACGTGGTCCTTGGTGGGAATCACAATGCTCACCAGCGGCGCAGGCTCCGGCAGCGCATAGCGCATGCGATAGACAAACGGCGTCTCGGTCTCCTCGACCGTTCCGCAAATGCCCAGCTCGTTAAAGTGACGCTGCAGCGCAAGGCGCCCGGCTTCAATAGCATACGGCTTGCTATCGGCAGAGCCATCGGCGGTCGACCCCGGATGAACGCGCCAGTGATACAGCACGTGCGCAACATGCTCAAACCGTGCGCCCGTCGAAAGGCAGCGAAGCGTCAGGTCGTAGTCCTGGGCACCCGCAACGTCTTCTGGGGACGTGCCAATACGATCGATTAGCGCCTTCTCCACCATCAGGAAATGCGTCACGCAGTTATGGCTATAGAGCAGGTCGACGTTGAGCTGCGTCTTAAAGACAGGCTGACCCCACTCCCCCGTTTTCTGGAACATGTCCTCGTCGCAGAACAGGACCTGGGGACGCTCGCCCTCGGCCGCCTTATTCAGCGCGGAAACATACTGGAATAACGCGTCCGGTTCCAGAATGTCGTCATGGTCCAAGAACGCGATGTAGTCGCCCGTCGCCTGTTGAATGCCAGCGTTGGTGTTGACCACAATGCCGCCGTTGCCAGGCAGCTCAATACGACAAACCCGCTCGTCATTGGCGGCAGCCGCAAGATTGGCCACCGCATCCCATTCGGGCGAGGCGTCCATAAGCAGCAATTCCCAGTTGCCATAGCTCTGAGCTAGCACCGAGTCCAGCAGCTCGCGCAGGTAGACCCGATCAGTTTTATAGCACGGCACCACAATACTCACGAGCGGTCTATAGGCAAAGGCCGCCGAAGCGACACGTTGGCACGCCAAATCGCCCGGCTTTGCGCGATGTTGCTCAAACCAACGTCGATAAGCTGCGTCGTCCGCACGCGCGTCCTTCATGCGGTTCCAACTGTCATCGACCATGCCGTTGTACAGGCGACCATCCATGGCGCAAAACCCGCCCTGGAACTGCTCTGTGGGATCGCTCACAATCGCGACAAAATCCCGTATATCCCGAGGCATCTCTACGCTCAGATACGTTTTATTGACGCGGCAACCGTTGCGCTGCGGCACATCGACCTGCGACTCAAACACATGCACGGTGGCATCGATGGCATTCATACGCGTATCGAAGATCTGGAGCTCAGGTGCGCACTGGGGGTCTCCCACCCAGGTAACCTCATAGCGCCACACCGCGCCGGCGTCTGCCGGCAAATAGCGAATGGCATCAATCTCATAGAGATCGCAGCACTCGCCGCGCTGTGCATCGCGAACGAGTGCACACATCGCAGGCTTTGCTTTGTAGTTAATCTTGGATTCCAGCTTGGCCACGCGGCTATCGAGGCGAATGGAGCCAAGCTTTTGGCCACCGGACACAAATGCAGCGTCGATCGCAGAGCCATCCAAAAACGGAAGCACCAAGACAGCGAGCTCGCGCTCGTAATCGGAAACGGAAGGGCAAAGCGCCAGCACACGGCCATGATCGACTGGGAACACCAGCGACGGCACACAAGAACCGCTCGTTGTCGCATGGGCAAACGCCTGAGAACCCTCCCGCTCGATAAGCGCGGCGACATCCTGACCGGCAAAACGAAGCAGCACAAACAGACGGCCCTGACTGCGGCAAAGTGCCAAACGCTTGATACTCATCTACACTTCTCGCTTTCCAAGGGCGTTCGCTGCCATGCGTTTGCAGGCACCCAGGCGCCCAAACCTCAAGACGTCGTAATCGAACATGAGCTTTTTGCACGCACGGGCATTGGGGGCATTGCTGGTAAGCGCTGCACGCACCATAGCAGCAACAGAAGGAGCGCATTGCGCGAGCGCAGTATCGCTGCCCACGGCAGAGCCGGCAAGCGCCGTGGCAACGGCAGCAAACACCTTGCCGCAGTCCGTACCCAACAGCCTGAGCGCATCGTACAGCACCAGATCGCACAGGAAATATGCCAGGTCATCGGCATGCTGGGCATCGAGACCATCGCGCTGCCAGTCAGCCAGCACCGCGGAGTAAATCTTCACGTGCTCTAGCAGGCGCGTCTCGTCGTCATAGCGCATGGTGTCCATGAGCGAGCCCTTGCGCGCCACACGGTAGTCATACAGCTTGTTCGAGATAAGCGCGGTCTTGCACGAACGACCGTACACGGCAAAATCGAAGACCTGGTCCTCGCCATACTTAACGGTTTCGTCGAACACGATCCCGTTGCCCAGCAAAAACTCACGCTTGCAGGCGGTGCGCCATGCAAAGGGGCGAGACGCTTCCTTAAACAGCAGGTCGGTGCTATAGCCCTCAAATGACACATCGCGCGGGCTCAGCACATAGTTAAGCCACGGATACCCCGCCTCGAGCGGATACGGATTCGCGCCAAAGGTCAAAACGTCGCAGTCCTCGCGCTCAAAGGCATCGACGATCACGCGGCATGCATCGGGCGTAAAGCGGTCGTCGGAATCCAAGAACGCGACGATAGGCGCCGTGGACGCGGCGATGCCTGCATTACGCGCACTCGACAGGCCGCCGTTCTCCTTATCAACCAGCGTAAAGCGCGCGTCCTTTTCGCAATAGGCAACCGCAATATCGCGCGAGCCGTCCGGCGAGCCATCGTTGACCAGCACGCCCTCCCAATCGGGCATGTCCTGCGCAAGCAGGGAGTCCAGGCACCAGGTCAGGCACTCCTCCACTTTATAGATGGGAACGACAACGGAAATCTTGGGGGTAGCCATAGTCAAGTGCTCCTACCGTGCGACCGGAACGTCATCGGGGTGCGGGTTGTCGCCGTAGGTGCGCTGATACGTCAGCACACGCCAGACCAGCGGCAGACCGCCTATCTTAAAGTAATGCTTAAACGTATTGAGCTTGCCAGGCTTCTTAAAGTCAAAGCGCGAATCGATATAGGCACGGGGCGACTTGACCATCAGGCGCAAGTCGGTCTCGCCACGCGGGTCGAACAGCGACAGATCAAAGCGACCAGCATCCCAATCGGCCTTGAGCTCGGGCGAGGCCTTCTGCCAAAACTGCTCGCGCAGCTCATCGACCAAACGCTCGTCATTCCAACGATACGTATCGACCTTCATGCGCATTAAAATCCCCTGGAGCTGAGCCTTGAGCTCGGGACGCTCATCCAAAAAGCGCTGCATCTCGGCATATTCGTCGCATACGCAAAACACCTTGTTGGGCGAATTAACGGAGCTCTTCTCGTTATCCTGGCGATAGCACAAAATGGGGTCCGCAATAAACGCGGCACGCTCGGCGCAAGCCCAAACCTTAAAGTTAAAGCCTGCGTCCTGATACGAGGCACCCGGCGTGGGAAGGAACCGAATCTGATTGTCGTTGAGGAACTGGCGCCGATAGATAGCCGACCAAATGGAAGGTTTGCGGTAGAAGATGCCCGGGCGATCGACGGGGCGATACGCGGCGCCCGTCATATGCTCGTCGATAATCCCAAACAGCTCACGGCGCTCGCTGGGCGTGGACCAATACAGGTAAAAGTCGCCCTTCACCACATCGGCATGCTCAGCATCGGCCTTGGCGACCAGCTTTTGGAGCGAATCCTCAAACATAAAGTCGTCGGACTCAAGGATGCCCACGTACTCGCCGCGCGCCATCTCCAGGCCGCGGTTCATCGAGTCACCGTAGCCGCTGTTGGCCTTGTCGATCATCTTCACACGGGGGTCGCGCTCCATGTACTCGCGGATGATATCCGGCGAGCTATCGGTGGAACCGTCGTTGATGCAGATGATCTCGATGTCCTTGAGCGTCTGCGCCACGGCGGAATCGAGGCACTCGCGCAGGTAGCGTTCGACATTGCAAATGGGAACAAGCAGCGAAACTTTAGGGGTATCAGAGTTCTGCAAGAGAACCTCCTGTTGAATAGCGTGTAACAGGGTTATTTTAGCAGCCGGGTTGCGGCGGGCGGCAGCGCTTGGAATTATACAAAGCGCTCCAGGCAGGCTTTGAGACCGCGAGTCGAAAGATAGAACAGCGTGGCATCTGCCATCGAAACGCCCGAGGTCGCCGCAACGAGCTTGTGGGCAACACGGCGAACGGCGCCCTTAGCAGGCATATCCGCCCACTCCGTTCCCAAAAACGTCGTGAGGTCCATGTTGACGCGAGCCGTCACGCGATGGAAGTCATCGGAATCCAAGCGCGCCAAATCAAACACGATAAGGTCCAGGAACCAGGTGATCAGCTCGCCGGGACACAGGTCCATAAGACCGTAGCCCGCCCAGTCCTCCAAGACCCCCTCGAGCATTCTCATATGGGCATCGAGCTTTTTGGCGCGAGCCTCGACACTGTTGAACTCATGCGTCGCCGATTCGCTCTCCATCACGTAGTGGTAGAACTTGTCCGGCATGACGACGGTCTTACGGGCAAGCGCATAAGCCACAAATTGGAAGACGACGTCCTCGCCCAAAGCCAAACCGGGGGCGAAGCGAATGCCTTCGCGATTGAGCAGCTCGCGCGAAAAAGCCGCACGGCAGGCATAGGGCTGCGCATTCGAATGGAACAGCAGTTGGGGATCACGGGCGCCGAAGGTACCAGCTTTGGGGCTCATGAGTTGCTGGACGCGTTTGGGGGCAGCATCGGCAGGTTCACAGACGCCGCCAAAAACGGCGGCCTCGGCATCTGCAGATTCCATGGCATGCAGCACGCACTCGATCGTCTGGGCATCGATGTAATCGTCGGCGTCCACAAAAAAGACGGTCTCGCCCTCGGCGGCATCGATTCCGGCATTTCGAGCACACGAGACGCCCGCGTTTTCCTGGTCAATCACCAGTACGCGATCGTCGGCCTGCGCGATCCGGCGCAACACGTTCAACGAATCATCGGTCGAACCGTCGTTAACGCAGACAACCTGAATCGAGCGCTCGGACTGGGCCAACAGCGAATCGACGCATCGCTGAATGGAGCGCGCAGAGTTGTAAACAGGGACGACAATGGTAGCTTTAGGACACGAGGCCTCTCCCATGCCGACCTACCCCCTCAGCGATTCGATGAGGAAGGCGGCGACCACGCCTGGGCCTCCAACCGAGGCGTAATACTTAGCACGCCCCAAGGCACCATCCGTCGCAAAACTCGGATGCCCGTCAACCCAGCCCTCAGGATCTTTGAGGATGGCAGCGAGATTCGCGCGCTTCCACGGCTTGAGGTCGTCAAGCGAAAAGTCCCCGGCGTCCAAGGCCGCTTGGAACTCCTTGGCCATCTGAACCAGGAACTCCTTATAGAACTTAGGCGCCAGGCGCACGTAGTTCCACATATACGAATCGTACTTAATGAGCTGATTGAACTTGAGCATGCGCGCGACGTCATCACTTGCGTGGTCGCGGGCATAATCCTCTCGAATCCAACGCTCAATCTCGGCATACTCGGTATTGACGCAAAAGACCTTAGCCGAAGAATTGACCGAGGAATTCTCGTTGTCCTGGCGATACGACAGCACGGCATCATGCAGGTAAACAGCCCTATCGGCGCACGCGATCACCTTAAAGGCGAATGACGTGTCCTGAAAGGATGCCCCCGGAGTCGGCAGGAACGTAATGCCGTTGCGCTCAAGAAAATCGCGACGGTACACGGCAGACCAAATCGACGGCTTTTGCTTAAAGAACCGCGTCGTATCGCTCGGATGCACCGGCTTGCCGCAATCCTGAGCTCTAAACATCTCGTGCAGCGAACGGCGCTCCTCGGGCTTAGACCAGTAGAAATCAAAGTTCGCCTTCGCAAAGTCGGCATTATTGCTATCGGCGGCCGAGACAAGCTTTTCGAGTGCGTCGGGCGCCATAAAGTCATCGGACTCCAAGATGCCAACGTACTTGCCACGCGCCATCTCCAGACCGTGGTTCATCGAGTCGCCGTAGCCGCTGTTGGCCTTGTCGATCATCTTGACGCGCCTATCGCGCTCCATATACTCGCGGATAATCGCCGGCGAGTTGTCGGTCGACCCGTCGTTAATGCAGATGATCTCAATATCCTTGAGCGTCTGCGCCAGGGCAGAATCGAGGCACTCGCGCAGGTAGCGCTCAACGTTGTAGATGGGAATAAGCAGCGACAGGACAGGGCTGCCAGAGGAATTAGTAGACAAATGTGCTCCTTAGGAAATACCTGTCGTTTCATGGTATCAAAGGGTCAGCGCACCAGCGGGCGTTTATATAATCTATGGAGCCTCTTGCGGGCAAAGCAGCCCCACGTCATGCGGCGGGCCCATGGCAGGTTCCTGCGTTTTATTCAAAGCTTGCCGACAAGGTGCGGTGAGCCTTTACAATAGGACAGTCCCAAGGACGTATTCGATAGCTTCCGTGCAGCGCATGCGCGCCGCGCGTGAAAGGATATATTGCCCCATGCCTTCAACCCTTCCCGCTCCCATCGATAAGCTCGCCATCGTCGTCGTTACGTACAAGCGCCAGGAACTCCTGGCCAACTTGTTCGACTCCATGACCGAGCTCACGGCCGCGCCCTGGCGCATCGTGATTGTCGATAACGAGAATTCGCGCGAGACCGAGGCCATGTGCGCCGCATTCAACGAGCGCCTGGCCAACCTGTGGGGCATCGACACCGAGCAGCTCGACGCGCAGGGCGGCACCGACCGTGTCATCTACGCCCCGCAGCTCGAAAACGGCGGCGGTGCGGGCGGCTTCTCCGCCGGTACCAAATGCGCCTACGACCTGGGCGCCCAGTGGTTCTGGGTGATGGACGACGACGTGCTCGTCATCCCCGAAGGCATCGAGCGTCTTGCCAAGTGGACCGACCGCTACGATGTCATCCAGGGTTCGCGCCTGGACTTTGACGGCGGCGCTTTCTTTTGGCAGTACCAGCTCATCCTCTCGCTCGGCATCCCTAACCCTATCGCCAAGTGGGATCTGGGTCCCGAGGGCTACCGCGCCATGAACCAGCTGTGCTTTGAGGGCGGCATGTTCTCGCGCCGCGTGGTCGACAAGATTGGCCTGCCCGACGCGCGCTTCTTTATCTACGGCGACGATGCCTGCTACGGCTACGTAGCCAGCCAGCACTTCCCCGCCGCCGTGGTCGCCGACGTGGTGCTCAAGCGTGCCCGCGCCGTCTCCAACTGGGATATCGCCGGCAAGCGCCAGCTCAACTCTACGAGCGACACCAACCGCTACTACATCATGCGCAACCGCGGTTATCTGGCCCGCTACATGCAGATTTACGGCGACTATCACCCCGTGCTGTTCCGTCTGGGCAACGCCGCGACCTTCTGCAAGGAGTTCATTCGCCTGGCCGCCGTTGACAAGTGCTTTAAGACCGGCATTCCGGCGCTGCGCCGTGGCATGAAGGACGCCCGCAAGATCATCAAGGATCCCAACTGGAAGCCCATGCCGCCCCTGAAGGACGCAGAGTAACGGAAGCCGGAAACACCTCGGCGCTTAAAGCAGCTGGCACACCGTAGCCACATGCTGCCCATCAAAACCGAACCCCCAGCGCATGCGACCCACGCCGGGGCGCGGTACACGGATTTCGTCGATGCCGCCGCGCTCTATGTCGAGTAGCGACTGCACGGCCAGCAATTCCAGGCCCAGCGCATCCACATCGGGGTCATACATCAAGTTAATCGTTATCAGCGGGCGCTCGTCCAGCATGCCAATCGTGTCTGCTACGTCGAACACAGCACCCGTAGGGAAAACCTGGATGTCCCAGCGACCCGCGCCACACTTTCGCCTCGAGGCAGGATTGGCATAGCCCGGCAAGCCAAAGCAGAGCCCCTGCAAGAGCAGATGATATGGCAGCGGCGTATCTAGGTCGGTCTCACCGATTCCCGCATCACCCAGGATGCGGCTTAGCGCCCGCCTCACCGCATCCTCATCCCCACGGCACAGCCCGTCGCGAAACGCATCGACGTCTCGAATGTCTTCGGCAGCGCACTCAAACCACTCAACAATCACTAGACGCAAGGCCTGTCGAAGCTCGTTATTGGGCAATCGCAAAGCACGGAGGCGATCGCCATACTCTGGCTCCTCAGTCATATCCGTCGTGAGAAAACCGGACAGATACAGCGCTGTCCACATGCCATCGTCAGGCGAGACATCTGGCTCTGCAGTGCCGAAACAAAGCGGGACCTCAGCGCACCCATGGGCCTCGAGCAAATCAAACAAGACCGAAAGACGGTCGAGATTCCATCCGGCAACTACCCTACTCAGGCAATCCGCATACCCATACAGATCGGCGCGCATAGGCGCCGTGCAGCCTCGGTCCAGAAAACCGATCACACGCGCTGGACTCGAGCAATAGGCCCTACCAAACCGATATCCCTCGAGCCATTCACGCGCATCATCAAGGTATTCCTCGTGCCCAGCATGATTCAAAAGAGCTTCGACCTCAGCATCCGAAAAACCGAAACATCGGTCACACCACGCCGACAGCGGCGTCGTCAGACAATACGAGCAGCCGCGCGAAGAAAGCGCCGCTTCAGCAGGGCCGGGACACTCCCCCATCAGACAAGCAAAGCGTAGCGAATGACCCGCGGCAGCAATGGCGTCAAACAGCACACGGTCAAGTAGTTCTGCCGGATCGGCGTCGGAAGCGTCCCTCGCGCTCGCACGGCGAGACCACGCCGCATCGTACCCATCAACGAGCAATACAACCTGCTCATCGCAGGCAATCTCCAGCAGCTCTATGAGCACACCGAGCACCGAGTCAACCTCGTCCGCGCTCGCCACGCCACGCGCGACGCGTTCGATGTGACGCACCTTATCTCGAGCTAAATCCGGAGCCTCCAAGAGCGCCAACAATCGAGCGCACTCGCCCGAAAGGGCATCGCGCACGGCGCCGGCAACAGCAGGGCCACGCCTCACAGCGCTAGAAAAGTCCAGCGATATCACCGGATAGCAAGCGTACTCATCCCGATAGCGCCCGCCGTCTGCATCCCAAATCTGAGCATCGGCAAACAAACGCTGACCAGCGCGACCGACCGCTGGACGCTCCAGAAAAGCCCTGAGCATCGACAAGTTCATGCTCTTGCCAAAACCCTCGGGTCGACAGCACACCACAACGGACGCGTCGCAGTCCAACACATCGGCAATAAACATGGTCTTGTCAACCAGCACGCAGCAACCAAGTGCCTCCGCATAGTCGTGTATGCCAATGGGCAAAACCGCATCGTCGGCACAGCCGATCAAGCGCACGCCAAAGCCAGCAGCACAATCAACATTTGCCTGTTCAGACACCAAAACGTTCCCCCTAAATCGCAGCACGATGCCAATTGTAATGACCGCATCGCATGTACCGATGTCGCCGCGCGAACATATCGGGCAACGGTAGCAACAAGAGGTATGAGGGGGCATAACTAATCGTTGCACAACAAAACGGGGCCCAATGCATTCGCACCGGACCCCGTCCCAACTCTTTAGTTATCTGGCAACCGAGAGGCTACTCCTCCGAGCCGTCCTCCCCAGAAGCTTTCTTCTGCTGATCGAGCTTATGCTTACCACTTACGATAGACGTAGCGCCCAGTGTGGCCAAGCTTGCACTGGCAAGGCTCGCCATAACGATAAGGTCGCCCGTCTTGGGCATGTTACCGCCAGATGACTTGGTCGTTGTAGTCGTCGTGGTTGTAGTGGTCACCGTCTTGGAGTCATTTTGCTCTTGGGCCTGGTTGTCGGTGTTGCCCTTACTGCTGTCCTCGCCCTGCTGCTTTCCGTCCTCGGTCTTGTCCTTGTTCTTGTCCTTCTCCTCAGATTCAGACTTCTTGTCCTCGTCCTTCTTCTGAGCGGACTTGTCGTCCTTCTCATCAGAGCTAGAACCCTTATCGGATTCAACCTTCTCGGAAGCCTTATCCTTGGAGTCGCCCTTTGCGGCTTCGGTCTTTTCCGTGGAAGCCTGATCAGAGTTGTCCTTGTTCTGGGCCGAGCCGTTATTGACGCCAGCCATCAGCGAAGAACCCAGCGTAGAACCAAGCTGCTCGGAGAAAGAAGGCTTCTTGTCCGGCGAAGCAACGGGAGCGTCCGGCGCCTTATTCGAGTCGTCCTTGGAAGCATCGGAATCAGGGGTTGCGTCAGAGCCAGAGCCGTTGTTAGAGCCGGTGTCAACGGACGAATCGCTCGAGCCGGTGGATGAGTTAGAGGTGTCAGCGTCGGTCGAACCAGAAGCGTCGCTGTCCGTATTGCCGGCAGAGCTTGAAGGCGAATCGCCCGCAGCAGAGCCGTTCGAATCGGAGCCGTTCGAGGTAGAGCCGTCATTGGTAGTGCCACCAGCAGAGCCATTACCGTCAGCATCGGTCGAGGGCGCATCCATCCTGTCATCGTTGGCATCGTCACTCGAGTCGTCATTCGAATCAGGTGTCGGCGAGGGCGCCGGCGTAGGCTCGGGCTGCACGGGCGTCGCAGCGGCAGCCTCATCCTCGGCGATAAAAACCAAGCAGTCCTTCAGCTCATTTTTATAACGATTCTTCCAGCCCTCATGATACTGGGGCTGACTTGAAAACTTGGTGGCGACATTGTTGACCACGCTATTGGAGAGCGCCGTCACAAACTCGCGGTCGGACATATCGTTGGAAAGATTCGCCCAGCGGAAAAAGTCCCTGCAGCCACCGGTGCCGCACATGTTGGTGATGCTCCACACCATGCCCTTGACGCAATCGGCGCGACCCGAAATATCAATACCCAGGCCGCTCTTGAGCCACGCCTCGGTCACCGCATAGTACGAGTTGTACGCATAGGCATCCTGCAGAGCCGAAAACTCAGCAGGGTCGGTGTTATAAGCGCCCTGGAAGGCCTCCTGCGCAATACGGCCCAACTCGGTGAGCTGGCCGTTCTCGTACATGGCATTGCTCGCGCTGGAAATTTCGCCGCCGCGATCAATCGCATCCTTGAGCATGCTGTATTTTTCGGGGTTATAGTTGTAGGCCTGCTTCATAAACGGAATGAGCGACCAGCGGCGATCAAACTGATAGTAGCCCAGTGCGTTATAGCCGTCACCGTACGAAAAGCCCTGGTTGTAGTTGCCATGGCTCTCGTACTTGGTAAAGTACTTCATCTCGGGAGTCACGTTGACAAACGAAACGCCCTGGACCGACCTCAGCACGCCCGAGAAGGACTGCTGGGTGTAGAGACCCTTATCGATATCGGTGGCATCCGAGGCAACGCCCGGCGTGGGCTCCTCGGCAGCGGCGGGTGCCGGCGCGGAAACGGCGCCAAACGAAAGCGCCAGCGTCAGGCCCGCGACAATAGCAGAATGCTTGGGCTGCATAAGATCCTCCCTGCATTGGTGTAGTTAAAGTGCAGTTT
>OLPU01000075.1_pt1 | contig 85926 bp, 80 predicted proteins | sample 1673111 | NCBI WGS metagenome assembly OLPU01 (sample SAMEA3136755, study PRJEB25190) | human gut metagenome | reverse complement strand
CCAGATCGGCTTCGATGCGCGTCTGCCGCGCATCGGTCAGAGTATCTCCAACGCGCACACCGACAACCGTCGCTAAAATGCCGATGATAACGAGCACAACGATCAACTCGATCAGCGAAAAACCTTTACGCCTTGCCATGGCTTCGCCTCCTTACTGCGAGAGCAACGCCTGATAAGAGCCCAGCACCGGCAAAAACAATCCCAGTGCCACAAAAAGCACGAACACGCCCAGGAGCATGATGGCCACAGGCTCAACAAGCCGGATCCACATCGACAGCTCTTCAAAGAGGATCGTCTCGCAGTATTCCGCCGAATCCGTCAGCGTCTGCGAAAGCTGACCATAGCGCTCGCCGCTCAGGAGCATCAGCCTCGCTGGCTCTGGCACAAAAACTGCGTCGGCAAGAACCTGCGAAAGTTCTGCTCCCTGCGCCATATTTTCACGAACAGCCGCTACATCTGCCGCAAAGACGGTGCGCGAAAAATAACGCTCCATCTCCTCCAATGCATCACCCACCGGCACGCTGGATTGCAGCATCTGACCAAAGAGCCGCGCAAAAGGCACATAGATCTGCAGCACAAAATATTTCCGCAAGAGCGGCACACGGAGCACCAAGGCACGCAAGATCCCACGTCCTGAGGCATGCTCCTGTTTATTGCCAGTGCTCCCCAACAGCAGCACGATCATCGCAGCGAAAGCAAGCAGCAGCCATCCTCCGTACTGCGCCAGGCCGTCGTGCACGAGCAAAATGAATCGCATCAACACCGGCACCTCAGTATTAAAATCCATGAACTGACGCACCAGCACTGGGAGCACCACAAAGCTCAGCACCAACCCAACGAGCAGGAGCGTCACCAAAACGATCATCGGATACAGCAACTGCTGCTGAATACGTTTTTTCAGCCGTTCCTGATTTTCGAGATGCCGACAGATCTCCTGTAGCACCTGCGCCAGCTGTCCTTGCCGCTCACCGATCGCGATCCATTGGCAGAGCAGCAGCGGCACACTTTTTTCACGGCGCAGCGCTTCAGAAAAAGCCAGACCTGCATGCATCCCGCTTTCAATCCTGGAAACGAATGCACGCTGTCGCTCGCTCATTTGTCCACGATGCATGTGCGCCAGCGCTTCTGACAGCTGCACACCGCTGGATTGCGCCATCGCCAACTGGCGCAGAAAAACCGCCAGCTGACGTTTGCTCAACCCGCGCGTAGAAAAAGCAGCCGGCCGCCGCAGCCCAAACAACCGGATCGGATAGATGCCACATTCAGCGAGCAGGGTGCAACAATCCGCTGCGCTTTCTGCCTGCTGCCAGTGCACCCGTCCACGGCCGCTGCTGTCAATATAATGGTAGACAAAGGTTGTCATCGCGTCGCCCTCCTTTTACAGCACCAGTCCCTTCGCCTGAGCATCGTCACCGACGGTGCGAAATCCTTGCGCCTGTGCTTGCTTGCGCAGAGCAAAACCGCTTTCGCCAGCGGCAACGCGCACGCGCTCCGCTTCGCTGAGATGCCACAATTCCTGCACCCCTGTGCGACCGTCACGTCCGCTGCCCAGACAACGCCGACAGACACTACCATCCGCCGCAACGCCGCTGCCGCCGCAATCTGTGCACAGCTGCGGGAGAAGCCGCTGATTCACCACCGCCGTCAGAACCGCGCCCAGCAAAAGATCGCTGAGTCCGAGATCGCGCAAGCGATCCACCGCTTCCTGCGCATTGTCCGCATGCAGCGTTGCGATCACAAGCTGACCACTCAACGCCGCACGCGCAGCAATATCCACCGTTTCAGCATCGCGCAATTCGCCCACCGCGATCACGTCCGGATCGCTGCGCAGCATACCGCGCAGCCCTGCTGCAAAAGAAAAACCACTGAGCGCGTTCACCTGCATCTGCTGCACTTCCGGCAGCACCGCTTCGATCGGATCCTCGATCGTGTAGACCAGTTGTCCCTGCGCTGCCAGTTGCTTCAAGCAGGCATAGAGCGTCGTCGTCTTTCCGCTGTTCGTTGGCCCGGTGATCACTACCATCCCGCGCGCCTTTTCCAGCAGTGTCAGCAACGCCGACTGATTTTCTTCCGTAAAACCGAGCGCCGCCAGCGAACTGCGCCGCTGCAGCTCCGGCAAAATACGCAGCACGATTTTTTCACCGTTGAGCAGCGGCAGCGTTCCCAGGCGCAAATTGTAATCGGCGTCCCGGCAACGAAGGAGAATATGCCCATCCTGTGGAAGGCGATGCTCCGCAACGTCCACTTCCGCCAGGAGCTTCAGCTTGTTGACGATCCCATCGGCCACCGCCGACGGCAGCTCCGCATACGTTTCAATCCGACCGTCCAAACGAAAATCGACGCGAAAACAATCGTCCGTTCGCAAAAAATGAACGTCCGTCGCTTCCGCATCAATCGCATCATCAAGGATCCTGCCAATGAGCCCGTCTACATGACCAGGCTCTGCGCGCAGCAGCTCTTCCACCGCATGCCGACGCCGCGCAACATGCTGCACAGTATCTGCGATCATCCCGCACAACAATGCAGAATGAATGCGCACGGCATCACTCAAAAAAAGCGGTGCATCTCCATACACCGCCTCAAAGGCGTGACGCTCTGCTGTATTCGGCGGACGCAGACAGACATAGCGCCCATCGCCCTGCAGTTGATACACTGCCCAGTCTGCACACTGAACAAGCGTCGCCTGCAAACGCGCATTTCTTTCCAAATATATATAAGGAAGGCCAAAAAATCTGGTCAGCAATGGCTGGGCATCATCGGCTTTCACCTGCTGGCGCTCCAGCCATTCGCCCAGCACATCGTTATCAGACCACGCCGCATCACGATCCGCCAGGCCGGCATCTGCAAACAGCTGCACCAAATAACCACTGAGCAATCCCATCGTGAAGCCCTCCTTCAGCACGAATACTTTTCGTTCTCAATTATCCATTGCAGATTTTATACAAATTATGATATCAGTATATGGTTCAGAATTCAATATATGTTTTGAAAAATCTCCACTATGACACATCTTTTTCTGTAACCACAAGAAAAAAGTCTCTCCCGCTGCTTGCTGGGAAAGACTTTTCCGATATGAGGTTATTTCAGGAAGCCGTTGATGATCTGCTCCTCTGCTTCCTGCTCGGTGAGGCCGAGGGTCATGAGCTTGATAAGCTGCTCGCCGGCGATCTTGCCGATGGCGGCTTCGTGGATGAGGCTGGCGTCGATGCAGTTGGCGGAGAGCTGCGGCGAGGCGATGACGTGGGCGTCGTCCATGATGATGGCGTCGCATTCGGTGTGGCCGTAGCAGGCGGCGTTGCCGTTGATGCGGCTGACAAAATCCTGCACGGAGCGATCCTTGGCAACGCTGCGGCTGACAACGTTGGCGCTGCAATTTTGGCCGTTGAGGTCCACTTCAAAATTCGTCTTGGCGACCTGGTCGCCGGTGGTGAGGATTTTTTCGTGGATGACGAGGGTGGCGCCGTCGGCGAGGTCACCGGAGGTTTCGCGAATGGTGTCGTCGATGCCTTCGATCTGGGTGGTTTCCATCTCAAGCTCGGCGCCTTCGGCGAGGTGGAGGATGGTGGTTGGGTTCATGATCTGCTTGCCGCGGCCGTCGCCTTCGCCGAAATGCTTTTCGATGTATTTGACCTTGGAATTTTTGCCGACGTAGAAGGTGTGGATGCCGTCGTGCTGGCTGTCGCCGCCACCGCCGCAGTTGTGGATGCCGCAGCCGGCGACGATGGTGATGTCGCAGTTTTCGCCGATGTAGAAATCGTTGTAGACGAGATCCTTGAGGCCGCTCTGCTGCATGATGACTGGGATGTGCATGGATTCGTTGACGGTGCCATCCTTAACGTGGATCTCGATGCCCTGGCGTTCCTTCTGGGGAACGATCTCGATATTGGCGGTGGAGCGGCGACCGGCTGCCTGGCCGTCGGCGCGGATGTTGTAGGCGCCGACGGGGAGGGCGTCGAGGTCGGCGACTTCCTTTAATAAGCGTTTCTGAATTTCATCCATTGTTGTGGTCCTCCTTTACTTGGCGAGCTTGTCCATGATCTTGGTGCAGCCGCTGCCGATGATGTATGGCATGACGTCGTCGGGCTTGCCATCGCGCACGACTTTGCCATCCTGCATCATGATGATGCGGTCGGCGATGTTGAGGATGCGCTCCTGGTGGCTGATGATGAGGATCTTGCCGTTGGTTTTTTCGTTCATTTTTTCAAACACCTGGATGAGGCTCTGGAAGCTCCAGAGGTCGATGCCGGCTTCTGGCTCGTCGAAGAGGGAGAGCGCGGTGCTGCGGGCGAGCATCATGGCGATCTCGATGCGTTTCATTTCGCCGCCGGAAAGGCTGTCGTTGAGCTCGCGGTCGATATAATCACGGGCGCAGAGGCCGACCTCGCTGAGATAATCGCAGGCTTCGCTGAGCGTGGTGCCGCGGCCGCTGGCAAGGGTGAGCAGGTCGATGACCTTCAGGCCCTTAAACGCAACTGGCTTCTGAAACGCATAGCTGATGCCGAGATTGGCGCGATCGGTGATGGACCAGTCGGTGATATCCTGGCCGTTGAAATAGATGCGGCCGCTGTTGGGCTGGATGATGCCGCAGATGACTTTCATGAGGGTGCTTTTGCCGCTGCCATTGGGACCGGTGATGGCGACAAAGGGTTCGTCGATCTCGAGATTGACATCGACGAGAATATCTGGGCGATCAGGCACGCCGTAAGAAATATGTTCTAGCTTTAACATGGTAACTCCTCCATTTTTGTCGATTGATGATGAGCGCGGCTTTGGCTGCTGGCTGGTATTGGTCGAGGGCGTTGCGCCCAATCAATATTGGTCGAGCGCCTCCTCAAAAGCTTCGAGCATCTGGAGCATGGCCTTGGCGCTCTCTGGCGGCAGGGCGCGGGCGGCAGCGATGACTTTTCGCAGCCGGCAGTCCCGCCAGGCATAATAATTGGTGAGGATTTCCTGCCCTTTTTCTGTCAGCCTGATGGCGACTGTGCCGCAGCCATCGCGAGCAGGGGCACGCTCGATGAGGGCTTTCTTTTCGAGCTTGGCGAGGGTCTGCGAGACAGCGCCTTTGGTGATCCCGAGCGCGCTTGCGATCTGTGAACAGGTGACGAGCTGGGTGTGGGCAACAACGTCCAGCACCTGCGCTTCAGAGCCGCAGACGGTTTCGGCGGTGCCAAAGGTTTTGGGCTGCTTGGTTTTGGCATTGTATTTGTTGATCAGGCGGTAGGCAGTGATGTAAACATCCATCCGTTCCATGGGCAACACCTCTTTGTGAACGATCTTCTGTTTAGCAGCTAAATCGCCCTTGCTGATTATTATTATACTGATACGCAGGGGAATGGAAAGACCTTTTTCCTCTTTTTTCATCAACGGTGTTTATTGATTGTAAAATCACAGCCAGCGGCGCACAAAAAAGCGCCAGCCTCCTGCCGCAGCAGAATGCCAGCGCTTCAGCTCTAAAACTCAGTCAAGCAGGGCAAGGATGTCGGCCTTTGGCTGGACGCCAACGGACTGGTTGACGATCTTCCCGTCCTTGAAAGCAACGAGGGTTGGGATGCTCATCACACGGAACGCGGTGGCCAGCTCGGTCTGTTCATCAACGTTGATCTTGCCGACCTTGATGTCTGCGCGTTCTTCAGCGATCTGCTCAACGATTGGGCTGACCATGCGGCAAGGACCGCACCAGGCTGCCCAGAAATCGAGGAGCACAGGTTTGTCGCTTTTGATAACTTCCTCTTTGAAATTTTCTTTGGTAATGGTAATGACTGCCATGTGTTCATTTTCCTCCTTCAGGATACGTTGCCTATAGTATAACATACTTCACGCGGTTTGAAATCCCCAAATCACTGCAAACTGTGAGATTTTATCGATGACTGGCATCCTCCGCGTAACGCAGCGCCTCAAGCTCGCTCATGAAAAGATCGTAGTAGTCGTCTTCACCGTCGAGCACCGGTGAATTTTCGCCACCGCCATTGGTGGCACGGCGCATGGTGGCGTAGTCGGCTTCCCCGGCGAAGGCAAGCTCCGCGATGCTCAGCGGATAGCCGAGATCGCTGGCAGCGCGGCAGAACACCTCTGCAGCGTTATCCGCTTCGCGGCTGGCGAGGAGCCTGTCGCGCACAGCCGGATCCTTTTGCGCGAGATGGCGCAGCGCCGTGAGGGTATCTTGCAGATCCATGGATCGTCGCCTCACTTTCTCTTACATCAGCAGATCGAGAATGTTCATGCCAAGGCTGGTGTCGCTCTTGTAAAGCTCGGTGTAGCCGCAGTCTTCGCAAGTGATGGTGACAAAGCGCTTGTTCTGCACCTCGAACACCTTCGCAAAGCCGCCGCCTGTGGCCTGAAACTGGTCGCTTTCGTATCGTGTGCAGCCGCATTTTGGGCAGACGTATTGACGTTTTTCAAAATCTCTTTTTGCCATTGTTCTCTTCCTTTCAAAGTTGTGGATTGTTGTTCAGATATTTCCGCACCGGCGCCAGATCCTCCGGCGTATCGATCTCCGCCAGTAGCCGCCCGGCGTAGGAAAACGGCGCCAGCTGCATCTTGCAGAGCACCGGCGCAGCCGCCGTTTCGGCGTAGATCTGCGTTTCGCCGCGGCCGATGGCAGCATGCACCGCATCCAGCCAGAGATCCAGCGCCTGGGCGCTGAGCTTATAGAACGGCATAAAATTCACGCAGTCTTCGCCGCAAAGGTCCACACCGATGGCAGCGATGGTTCCGTTCTCAATGCGCGCCTTGAAATCCTTCTCATTCAGCGGCGGCGTCGCATCCACCGCCGCCAGATCCGTCGCTTCCGCAGCACACACGTCGCCTATCCAGCCTTCATCGAAGACAAGATCGCCGTGCAGCATCAAAAGCGCTTCGCCGCGCACATAGCCCGCCGCGCGCTCCAGAGAGACGATGGCGTTCGTCTTCTGGTAATCCGGGTTGTGGACAAAGTGAAAGCACATGCCCTGGGCAGCAAAGGGTGCTGTCGCCGCTTCAATCTGCTCCGCCAGGTAGCCCGTCGAGATGACAACATCACCCACGCCAGCATTTCCCAGCAAACGCAGCTGCCGCGAAAGCAGCGTTTCGCCGTTCGCCAGCGGCACCAGCGCCTTCGGCTGCGCAGCAGTGAGCGCACCCAGTCGCGAGCCGCGGCCAGAGTTAAAGATGAAGGCCCGCATCAGCGCCACCCCCAAAGCGCCCGCCGGTACATCTCATAGAGATCGTCCTCCGTCAGCGCCACCGGATAATTGCCCAGCCGCTGCGCGTTGACCGAGCCTGCCAAAAGCGCCAGATCGCCCTCGTCCGCTGGCAGCCAGCCGTTGTCCAGCGCCGCCGCAGTGCGCAGCGCCAGAAATGCATCGAGCCCATCCTGCGGCGTTTTACCGCCGAAAAGCCGCGCCAGCTCCGCAAGCGTCTGCGCCAGCGCCGCATCTTCCGCGCTCGCCGCAAGCAGCCGCTCCCACGCCGCCGGCAGGCAAACCGCCGCCGCATGACCATGGCGCAGGCCATAGAGCGCCGTCAGCTGGTAACACATCGCGTGCGCCGCCGTCGTCGTCGTCAGATTGATCGCGCGGCCGGCAAAATTCGACGCCACCATCACCGCGCTCGCTGCTGCCTCGTCGCCACGCAGATACGCCGCCGCATTCGCCGCCAAAAGGCCGATCGCCTGCGCAGCGTAATTGCGGCTCTCCGCCGTCGCGCGGCGCGACCAGTAGCTTTCGATGCTGTGGCAGAGCGCATCGAGAAACGTCGCTGCACGCTCCGCATCCGGCAGCGTTGACAATTCCTCCGGATCAAGGATCGCCGCTTCCGGCAGCAGCGCTTCATGGGCGACAGAATATTTCTTCCCGCCGATGTAGATCGTCGCAAAATGCGTCGACTCGCTCCCGGTGCCAGCCGTCGTCGGCAGGGCCACATGCGGCACCGCCATCGGCTGCGGATGCGTCAGGCGCTCCAGGAGAGAAGCGTTCTCATCCGTCTCGCCCAGCGCCTTGATCCCCTTCGCCACATCCATCGCGCTGCCGCCGCCAATGCTGAGGATCCCGTCGCAACCCTCCGCACGGAACATCGCCAGCCCTGCCTGCACCTGCTCCGCCGTCGGATTCGGCGCAAATCCGTCGAAATGGACCAGCGGCATCCCGCGCCGCGCCATTTCCTCCTCCACGCCGCTGCGCGCAAGTCCACCGCCACTCACCACCAGCGGCTTCATCACACCCAGCCGCGCCAACAGCGTCGGCACATCGCCAGCTATCGCCAGCTCAGCCGTCGCCCGACCATCCGCCAGCGCCAGCGTACCGCCCGCACGTTCAAAAATCACCTGTTCCAAAATCATTCACCCCTTCGTGTCATTCATGCGCTTATTATACCACAGCAGCCAAATTCCTGCATCCTTTCCCACTTGACGCCGCGTGCGCAATGTGGTATATTTCTATCATAAGGAGCGAAATTCACCACATCGCGAAAGGAGTGTTTTCTCATGCGACGGTTCAATCCCCTTGGCCTGCTGGCGTTGCTCTCGATCATCGCCGTGCTCGGCTTTCTCACAGACAACAAAGGTTGGTTTGGTTTTTTCGGTTTCTTCTATTATATACGCTATTTCTGGGTGCTGCCGGACGAATTCTTTCTCGAAAATGTGCGCAAAACAGCGACGCTCGCTTTTTTCGCCAGCCTGCTTTCCCTCATTGTCTACGTGTTTCTCTTCTGCGCATTTTATGATCCAGCGCGTGCAGCCGCCATGGCCTTTGGCCTCAGCTTTGCCACGTCGGTAATCGTCTTCAGCCTGGCGCTGGCGCTCTGCGAATGACGTGAACAGCGCGGTGCCCGCGAATGAACGGAGGGTCCAGCATGAAATTCACACACATCAATCCTGTCGGCCTGCTTTCGCTCATGGCGCTGCCAGCTGCGCTCTGGTTTGTCAATGGCGACCGCAGCTATCTGGCGTTTCTCATCTTTCTTATTTTCATCCCGTACTTTGGTATAAAACCAGACGAATTTTTTCTCGAGCATGTCAAGATTGCAGCCCTCTGGGCATTTTTCGCAGAAATGATTGTTGTAACGCTTGTGATACTCGGCGCGACGATTTTCTCCGGCCCTTCGGCAGCAGTCACTGCGTTGGCGGTTAAATGCGGCTTTCTCACCGCCTACATTCTCTTCACCGCTGTGCTCACTGTGCGCGAATGGCGTGAGTGGAAGGAGCTCGACGACGAATGATCCACAACCGCATCAAAGAATACCGCGCCCGCTTCGGCATGAATCAGGCAGAGCTAGCCGCGCGCGTCGGCGTGCGTCGTGAAACCATCGGCAATCTCGAAAAAGGTCGCTACAATCCATCGCTGGTGCTGGCCTGGCACATCGCCGAAGTGTTCGGTGTCCCGATTGAAGAAATTTTCACCATCACCGACGACTAAAAAAAACAGAGACATTCCCGCGCGGGAGCGTCTCCGTTTGTGTCGTTTAATACTTGATCTCGTGCTTGAGGAAGGTGCCATTGCGCAGCTCCACGCTGGCCTTGGCGATATCGGCGAGGCTATTCATCACGATCGGTCCGTGCCAGGCGATCGGTTCGCCGAGGGCGGGCGCGCTCATGACGAGGATCTGCGCCGCAGCATCCTCTGTTGCGGCAAGGCTCAGGCTTTCGCCAGCGCTGAGCTTGACGGCTGTTTTCTCTGCGATCTGCGTCCCTTCGATCTCGGCGTCGCCGAGCAGCGTGAAGGCGATCGTCGTGCGCGCAGGATCTGTTGTGATCTCTACGCTGGCGCCAGCTGAAAGCTGCACGTCGTAATAATCGAGCGGCAGATGGCGCGACTGGAAGCCCTGCACGCCGTCAAAGCTACCGGCGATCACGCGCAGCTTTCCGCCATCGAGGGCAACCTCCGGAATCGCGTCATTCTTGATCGCGTGATACGCTGGCTCCGTCATCTTTTCTGCCGCCGGCAGATTGAGCCAAAGCTGCACGCCGAGCAACCGCTCCGACGCCGGCAGCTTTTCCTCGTGCTGAATGCCGCTGCCCGCTGTCATCCACTGCACCTCGCCGTCGGAAATCGTGTCCTCGTGGCCAAGGCTGTCGCGGTGCATCATTTTTCCGCTGGCGATGTAGCTGATCGTCTCAATGCCGCGGTGCGGATGCATCGGGAAGCCTGCCTTGTACGCTTCCGGCTCGGTGCTGTCGAAGCTGTCGAGCATGAGAAACGGATCAAACGCTTCCGATGTTGGATGCCCCAGCACGCGCACAAGATCCACGCCTGCGCCGTCAAATGTCTGCTGACCAGTGACTTGTTTTTCTATGGTTCTATTCACAATAATATCCTCCAATCGATATTAATCGTACATTCTGGCTCATCTTACTGTGAGTGTACGCATTGTCTCTCCTCTTGTCAACGCTTTTCCGCATCAGGCGCGCATCCCGTCGTCCAGCGCAAAACCTCTCAGCCCGTTGGCGATAAACTGACTGATCAGCCGCACCGCCGAACGCTTTCGTGAAATGACCACCGACGACAGCGACGACCTCGGCGATGCCTATCGCGATATCGGCACCGCTTATCGCAACAAAGACCGTCGCGACGCCCGCGCCATCAAAAAAGCCGCCAAAGAAACCGCACGCGAATACAAAAAATTTGGCAAACAAGTCGCAGATATCTACCGCGGTTCCGAAGAAAAATGAGCCATTGGGCTACTCCCTTTCAAGCCACGCATATCCAAACGAGATATGCGCGGTTTTCTCTGCACGCCGCTGTTTTCTGCTATAATAGAGAATATCTAAAAAAGCACGAAAAGGAGTACACATCTATGCGACCAACCATTCTTTACATTACGGCTGGCGCTTCCTCACCATGGCGCACGACGACGATGGCGCGCCGATCCGCTTATATGTACACAACTTTTAATGATCCACCTGTCGTGGTATAATAAACTTGCAGCCACTGCTGCGGCAAAGATAAAAACGCAAAGCGCCGTTCGCGCGAGAGCCGGTAGGTAGCCCGGCCGTCTCACACTCGTGAGGTAAGTAACCTGCCCCTCCTGGGTTGTCCATTCTTTGTCCATCTTTTTCAAAAGGAGGGACCAAGATGGCGCAAACTACACTCACACTCACGGTGTATTTTGAGGATCCATTCTGGGTCGGCGTGTTCGAGCGCGTGGAAGACGACCAACTTTCCGTATGCAGGCATGTTTTCGGCGCAGAGCCAACGAATGCCGAAGTGCTTGCATTCGTACAGCAGCGTTTCCGGAAGCTGGCGTTCAGTCCAGCCGTCGCTGCAGATCGCCAGATGCATCACAGCAATCCCAAACGCCGCCAGCGCGCCGCGCGAAAAGCCTCAGCATCACGTGGCATCGGCACCAAAGCGCAACAGGCGCTCGCCGCTCAGCACGAAGTCAGCAAAAGCAGCCGCAGCGCTTTTCAGCGCAAAGCCCGCGAAGAAGCACAGGCAGAACGCTACGCTAAACGCCGCGCCAAACAAAAAGCCAAACACCGTGGACATTAGCCAACCGGGGCTGTCACACAAACGATGGTTTTCGTTCGTGTGACAGCCCCATTTTCGTCCTCAATTTTGCGATCAACTGCCCATAGTGGAAATATTGCTGAATCTCCATCGTTACTCTTCATGCGCCACCGTAATATATTTCTGGTTGCGACTCGTCGGTTTGTCTGGCAAAGTCATTTGAAGATGGCCGCTGTCAAGAAGCGGCTTAAGATACAGCCTGGTAAAGCTCTTACTATTCGAGTAGCCACAGTATGTCGCTATTTCTGCTTTAGACCGCGGCTCCTTACAATAATCCAAAATCTTATCTTGGGTCTTATCTTGGGTCTTATCTTGGGCCTTATCTTGTTCTCTACCCACAAGATCTTTCTTCCCAGGTCCTACTTTCGCTGTCGCGGTCGGCGACAGCGGAATCACAATGCGAAACACATCGCCTTCTGTGAACGCTGGCTCGCCACCGGAATAATAGGCCGTGTATTTGTAGGTATTGCGCATGCCGCTGCCAAGCTCGTCCGCTAAACCGATCTCACGAAAAACTTTGGAGATCGGCGGATTCTTTGCAAAGGGCTCAAACGCCGAAAGCTGCAACACACCGTGACCGTGAGCACGGTTGGCGTTTTCAGTAAACATGCGCTCGCGTTCGATGACAAATTTTGCTACATAGCCGCTGGAATAATCGCGATGCGCCAAGCTGTTCGAAAAAATCTCACGCAGAATCTTATCGCGTGCACTAATGCTCTGAATCCCCTCCATGACAAATGGATCGCTGAGATGCTTCTTGCCAAATGCCATGAGACGGTCGTAGCTCTCAAGCAGATTGGTGATGATGACATCACGGTCGTCATAACGATCGAGGTTCTCAATGCGCAAGATCGCATCTGTTTTGTGCTGCGGCAGCACCGCCATGATCGTTGGATCTTTGCCAAAGAGCAGAATGCCAGCGATCGTCACTCCCTCGATCTGCCTCACATCATCGCGCAAAATCAGTCCAGCGCTGCGCAGCATCGCTTCATCGCTCATCGTGCGCCAAGGATGATCGCTCGCACGCACACGCGTCATCTCTCGCGCACGGTCGATGAGATCTGCGCGCAGATCATCCATTTGAAAGCCCGTAACTTTATTGACAAAATAACTGCTGCTCTTGCGCGCGTACAGCTGATAAACCATATCCACACTGTTTGTAATATCGATGTCCGCTTCATGATTGCGATCAAAAATTCGCCCGCGATGCCGGCAAACCTGCGTACTCGGTGGAATCTGGATGACAAGCAGTACGTGCCCCGCCACCTCAAATGTCTGTGGTTGCAGATAAAGCGGCGGATAAAATTTTTCGGCGTTGTTGATCGCTGTGACAAAATCTGCCTTCATGTGATCGATGGCTTCTGGCGCAACACCGGTGATCGTTCCGTCGTCGCTGACACCCAACAGGATCACGCCACCGTCCCTGTTGGAAAAAGCGCACACAGTATCATAAACATCCTTTGTGATGGCTGTCGCCGAACGCTTGAACTCAACGTTGATGCCCTCACCGCCACGCACCAGTTCAATAATTTCTGCTTCTGTCATGTTCATCCTCCTTTCGCACATTGTTCTACATTCTATTGTACGAAATACAGACCGCAATGGCAAGCACGACGCTTGTGGCTTTTCTCTGCGCCGCGCTTGTGGTATACTACTCATCGACACATAGGAAACGGAGGGGAATCTATGAACAAATACACGCGGCGCGGGCATCTGGCGGCGCTGCTGACGGTGCTCATCTGGGGCACGACGTTTATCGCGACGAAGGTGCTGTTGGAAAGTTTTCAGCCGGTGGAGATTCTCTTTTTCCGCTTTCTCCTGGGCTACGCGGCGCTGTGGATCGTCTTCCCGCATCCGCTGCGCAGAACAACGGCGCAGCAGGAATGGATCTTTGCCGGCGCTGGGCTTTGCGGGATCTGTCTCTACTATCTGCTGGAAAATATCGCGCTGACCTACACAATGGCTTCAAACGTGGGCGTGATCGTGGCGGTGGCGCCGCTTTTCACGGCGATGCTGGCGGCACTTTTTCTGCGCGGCGAGGAGCGGCTGCCGGCGAATTTCTTCGTGGGATTTCTCGTAGCGATGGCAGGCGTCTGTCTCATCAGCTTTAACGGCAGCGCGCTCTCGCTGAATCCGCGCGGCGACCTGCTGGCGCTTCTGGCGGCGCTGGTCTGGGGGTTCTACTCGATCCTCACGCGCAAGATCGCCGCTTTTGGCTACCCAACGATCCAGACGACGCGGCGCACATTTTTCTACGGACTGCTCTTTATGCTGCCGGCCTGCTGGCTCTTCGATTTCCAGCCGGGTCTCAGCCGTTTCGCCGATCCGCTGAATCTGGCGAACATTCTCTTCCTCGGGCTCGGCGCGTCGGCGCTCTGCTTTGTCACCTGGAACACGGCGATCCGCCATCTCGGCGCGGTGCAGGCGAGTCTCTACATTTTTCTCACGCCGGTGATCACCGTTGTGAGCTCAGTCATCATCCTCGGCGAACCGTTCACCTGGATGACAGCCTACGGCACGCTGCTCACCCTCGGCGGGCTCGTGCTCTCGGAGCTGCGCGGCATACGGCGCAAGCGCTGAATGAAAAATCTCCATCATCTGCTCATAAGCGAATGATGGAGATTTTTCTATTTCACAGCAGAAAACGCCGCTGCTTCCTCAACCCAGCACATGAGTTCGTCGTCCACTTCAAGCAGAGAAGCAAGCACCACATGATGCGTCCAGCGATTTGGATAAGGCTCGGTAGCGGCAGCGATACGCGGCGACTGTACCTCGTGCTCCAGGCCAAAGGTGACGACGAGATACGGATCTGGCAGCTCTTTTTTCTTGCGCACGCGCAAAAACGACACACAGCAGAACTGGTGTTTATTATAGAAGGAAATCTGCGTTTTCTGTACTTTCATGCGTGTGTCTGGCAGTCGCTCAAAAACGCCTGCTCGAATGCTTCATACATCGGCAGCGCCGCACGCTGTTTGTCAAAAAAGAGCAGGACATCTGCATCCATGGTCATTCTCCTTTCACGAAAGTGCTCGTAAAAAGTGCTCGCAATTTAAGAGCACTTTTATTTATAGCTCACAACCTCAATGCCACGCGCTTCCGCCATGGCTGTCCAGTGTGCGAGCTGCTCCTCGCTCGGCGTGGCGAAGCGGGGATCCGGCAGCGCCAGCCCGAGCTTTTCGTATTTTGCTTCGCCGTAGCGATGATACGGCAAAAATTCCAGCTTGGCGCGAATCTGATTCTTCTCGAAAAAATCGAAGACGCGCGTCATTGTCTCGTCGTCGGCATTGACGCCGACGATCGTGGGAATGCGCACAACGAGCGGCAAGCCCTCGTCACTGGCGCGGCGGATGTTCTGCAGGATCAGCGCATTGTCGACGCCGGTGAATGCGTGATGCTGGCGCGGATCGATGTGCTTGATATCGATGAAAATCGTGTCCATCTTGCGCAGGGTTGGCGCCATCTGCGCGTAGTCAAAATACCCGCAGGTTTCGATCGCCAGCGAAAATCCTTCGTCGTAGAGCGCGTCCACCATTTCCCGCAGGAAATCTGGCTGGGCTGTGGCTTCGCCGCCGGAAAAAGTGACGCCGCCGCCAGACTGGCGAAAGAAGATCGCCTGATGGCGCAGCTCAGCAAGAATGTCCTCGGTTTCTGCCCAATGGGTCATGGCGTTGCGCCGCGTCTGCCCCTCGGGATTGGCGCACCAGGCACAGCGCAGCGGACAGCCCGCCATGAACACGATGGTGCGGATGCCGTCGCCGTCGTTGACCGAAAAATGCTGCAGTTGCATGATATAACCGCCCATAACAACATCGGCGGGAGCGCCTGGCTCCCGCCTCCTCCTTTTGCTTAGAAATTGCTGTGCTCGGTGCGCGCGATGATCGCGTCCTGCATGGATTTCGACAGATTGACGAACTGTGTCGAATAGCCGGCCACACGCACGAGCAGATCTTTATAATTTTCCGGATGCGCCTGCGCGTCGCGCAGAACCTCCGAGGAAATGCAGTTGAACTGGACATGGAAAGCGCCCAGGCTGAACAGCGTCTGCACCATCGCGCCCAGGTTGGCCTGGCCGCGCTTGGTGGCGACGAGATTGTGATCGAGACGCAGGTTCAGAAGCGTGCCACCGCTGTGGATCTCCTGATTGAGCTTGGCGGCGGAGCGCATCGCTGCCAGCGGCGTCGAGGTGTCGGTGCCGACAAATGGCGACACGCCTTCGCTCGATGGCTCGCCGTTTTTGCGTCCGCAAGGCGTGGCGCCGAGCACGCGCCCCATCGGGATGTAGTTGGAAATACCCATGAACGCCGTGTTGAACGGACTACCAAAAATATCGCGGTACTGGTGGATCTCATGGTAGAAATGGTTGGCGATCTCGATGGCGATGTCGTCGACATAGCGGTCGTCGTTGCCGTATTTCGGACAAGCCTTGGCCTGTTCGCGCAGATCATCAAAACCTTCCCAGTTGGCCTGAAGCGCCTTCGCCAGCGTCTGCATGTCGCAGACCTGATCCTCGAAAACGAGCTTTTTCACAGCCGCCAGAGAATTGGCCACGACCGCCAGGCCGATGCCGGTGATGACCGGGCCGACGTTGTACTTCGCGCCGCCCTGGGAAAGATCCTTCCCGCTTTCCATGCAGTGCTCAATGCAGGAGGAGAGGAATGGACGCGGTACCATTTCCTTGTGCAGGCGCTGTGCCTCGATGGTGAGGATGATCGAATGGCGGCAGAGGTTGTCAAACTGCTTGTAGAACGCGTTTTTCACATCGTCAAAGCTCGTCATCTCGCTGGCTGGTTTTTCGTCCAAGCCCATTTTTTCGCCAGTCATCAGCGAGTAACCCTGGTTCAGCGCGTATTCCATCGCCGAGCCAAAGTTCATATTCACAGCCGCTGTCCATTCGCCAGTCTTGCGGAAATGCGGCACAACGCAGCCGCAGTTGTTCCAGTCGCGGGCGTCGTCTGGTTCATAGCCAGCGTTCAGGAGCATCTGATAGCCCACGGCATCGCTGTGGATCGCTGGGAAACCTGTTCCCTGCGCCACAAGATGGCAGACAGCGTCGAGGAATTCTTTTGGACAATCCGCCTGCACGCGCACAGAAAGCCCTGGCTGGTGCGTCTTGACTTCCTCCGTCGCTTTCAGCGCCATGTAGGTGATCGGATTTGTGCCGTCGGAGCCATCGCGTTTTTTGCCGCCGACGGTGAGATTCTGGAACTGGTTGTAGCCAGCAAAATAATCCGCCGTGTTCGACGAGATCGTCCAGACCCACTCAGAATATTTCAGCCACAACGCTTCGATGAGCTCCTGCGCAGCGTCCGGCGTGATCGCGCCTTTCGCGAGATCCGCTTCGTAGTACGGATCCATGTACTGGTCGAAACGCCCAGGATTCAGCGACAGCGGATTTTCCGACAGAATCCCGCCGATCTGCACAAACCAGATAAACTGCAGCGATTCGTAGAAAGATTCCGGCGGATTTTCCGGCACGCGGCGGCAGTTTTTCGCGATCACGCGCAGCTCTTCGGCGCGCACAGGATCGCTCTCCGTCTTCGCCATTTCCTCCGCCGCATCGGCGTAGCGATTCGCATAGCGGATGATGCCGCGGCTCGTCCACAGCGTCGATTCGTAGAAATCACGCTTGTCTTCGTCCTCCGGATTGGTCATATCCAGCTGAGCGATGTGTTCCTCCGCTTCGCGAATAAGACCGCCGAAGCCCTTCTTAAAGAGCACATCCTGGTAATCCGGCGTGATCTCGCCGACAGCCTGGCGCCATTTCGAGTCGTTGTCGAGTACGCCTGTGTCCACGCCAATGTGCTTCGTGTCTTCCGGCACACGCGCCAGAAATGCTTCTTCCAGTGATTTGTTCTTCCAGTACGGGAACACCTGCTCGCGCATGAACTTGCGCTGCTCGTCGGTCATTTCGTACGGATCCTGCGGACGGTCAGAAAACGTGTCCATTTCCTTGTCCACCCAGAGCCAGGAAAACTCCGGCGTCAGAATGCCGCACTTGCGGTGCTCGCCAACCGCCCCAACGATCAGCTCGCCTTCAAAAATATGTACCGTCAATTTGTCGCAGCAGTCGTAAAACGCCCGCGCGCGCTGGATGCACACCGGCAGTCCTTCCGTCTGCTTGTGGGATTCCGTCCACAGCCAGGCGCGTTCCGTGGAGATCGCAGGCTTGTTGTTCACGTAATTCTGGCGAATTTTTTCAATGCGTTCCGTCACCATAGTATACACCTCATTTATTTCTATTCTATAACAGGAATGATTTTCTTAAAAACTGTATCAGTCTATCTCAAAAGTTACCACACTCGTCAGAAATTGTCAATCTTTTTAGCATCCTGCGCACATCTGCCAGCACCCATAAAAAACAGAGCCTGGAAATTCTCCAGGCTCCAGCAGAAATCAGCTCGCTGCTCACTGCAGCGCTTTGCCCACGCTGCGCGCGTCGGCGACGGCTTCCGTGACTTTGTAATATTTTTTCGTGTGCGGATCAAAGGACAGCGGCGCCAGCGCCGGAACATCGATCGTGCCCTCAGCAGTGAGAATGCGTTCGTCAACGCTGATGTCGCGGATCGTGCCGATGAGGATGTGGCTTTCCTCGTCGTAGCTTTCGAGCGTGCAGTCAAGAGTGTAGGCAAGCTCGTCGATGAGTGGCGCGCCAGTCAGCTCAGATTTCGTCGCATGAAAACCAGCGCGCGCAAATTTATCTGCAACATTGTTGCCGCTGGTGATGCCGACATAATCGCAGGCCACAACCTGATCCGCCTGCCCCATGCTGACACTGAAGGCACCAGCGCTGCGCAGCGCGGCAACCGTCGCGTGGGCAGGATTTACGCTCATCATGATCTTATCGCTCGCGCAGAGACCGCCCCAGGCAGCATTCATGCACTGCGGCGTGCCATTTTCATCGTAAGCAGCGATGATGAGCACCGGTTCCGGATAAATACGTGGCTGAACGCCAAGACTTTTTCTCATGAATAATCACTCCCGATCAATTTTCTTTCATTAGTATAGCATATTTTCCGCCAGCACTCAAAAGCAGTTGACAATCGTACGCGCCGGCCCTATAATTATAGTGTTTTTCTGGTAATTACCCGTGGTAACATTTGAGGAGGGACCTAAAATAGGTACCTGTCTTACCCGGGCGTTTTTGGACGCCTGTCAGCTTGCCAAGCGCATGCTGAGCATTCTGCCGCCGCTGCCGGATTGGATGGCGCCGCGTCAGGTGCATGTGATCGACGCCATCTACCAGATCGGGCTCCGTCAGGACGGTGTGCGCCCGAGCGACGTGGCGCGTTTTCTCGAAGGCACGATGCCGAGCGTCACACGCATGCTGACCACGCTGGAAGAACACGGCGCCATCGAGCGACGCCCGGCGGCAGATGACAAGCGCAGCCACACGCTGGTGCTGACGCCTTACGGCCAGGAGCTCTACGATGTACACGTGGCGCAATTCCACGAGCATCTCACCGAGCTTTTCGCCGATATTCCCGAACGCGACATCTGCGTAATGGTGTCCGTCATCGAAGAAACGTGGGAGCTTCTCAGCAACGACGATTTCAAGCTCCCGCTGTCTGATTTCAAGGAGGTCTAAGATCACAACATGAGCGAAACATTCACTTTCGAACGCCGCCTCGACGCGCGACTCATCATTTCTGTCGTCGCTCTGGGGCTGATGGGATTTGTCGCCATCGCTTCAGAAACAGCCATGAACGTCATTTTCCCAACGCTGATGCAGGAATTTGGCATTCCAACATCCACCGTGCAGTGGGTCACAACCGTCAACCTGCTGATGCTCGCAATCATCATTCCAACATCATCCTGGCTGACCAAACGCTTTAAGATGAAAACCCTTTTCATCGCCGCCTGGGCATTTTTCACCATCGGCACGCTGCTCGGGCTTTGGTCGCCAAGCTTCTCCGTGCTGATCATCGGCCGAATCCTGCAGGGCATCAGCGGCGGTATCACGATCCCGCTGATGAACATCATCATCCTTGAGCAGGTGCCGTTCAAAAACACCGCCACCATCATGGGTATCGCTACCCTCGTCATCGTCCTCGGGCCGGCGCTGGGGCCTGCCTTTGGTGGGATGATTGTGGGCATTGCCGGCTGGCGCATGATTTTCGGCTGCATGCTGCCGCTGCTGGTGATTGCCGGTATCTGCGGCATCAGCTGCATCCGTCAATCGCGCGTGCTGGAAAAGGCGCCGTTTGACCTGCTGAGCTTCCTGCTGCTTGGCGCAAGCTTTTTCCTCATTATCTACCCACTTTCGACAATCAGCCATGTCGGTATTGGCAGCCCGATGGTCTGGGGGATGCTCGCCGCCGCCATTGTGCTGCTGGCATTGTTCATCCTCCACGCAAAGAAGGTGGAAAAGCCGCTGCTTAATCTCTCGATTCTCAAGACGCCAGTCTTCACCTTCTGCCTGATTGCGCTGCTCTGTTGCCAGTTCGTGACGCTGACGCGCGGCTTCATGATTCCAAACCTGTTCCAGCTGCACGGTGGTGTCAGCGCCTTTATGGCGGGGATCATCGTGCTGCCGGCCTGCATCGTCAGCGCGCTGATGAACCCATTTTCGGGCCGCATTTACGACACGATCGGGCCAAAGATTCCTGTCACGATCGGCTTCATTTTGATTCTGGCCGATCTTCTCATCGAGATGCTTTTCATGGTGCATGTGTCCGCCTATGTGATGATGGGCATCTGCTTCATCTACTGCATCGGCCAGAGCTTCGCTCTCGGGAACGTCACCACCTTCGCCCTGCGCAATCTGCCCGGCGATCAATACGCCGACGGCACGGCGGTGACCAACACGCTGCAGCAGCTTTTCGGCGCCATCGGCACGGCTGTGGCTTCGACGCTCATCACCTTCGGCCAGGCAGCCATGCCAGACGACATTGGCCAGGGCACGGCCAACGGCACCCAGTGGGCGCTGTATGTAAACTTCGCCCTCGGCGTCATCATCTTCATCTGTGCAATGAAGGGACTGCGCAGCGGCAAAAAGCAATAATATTTTTCTCGAGTCTTCTCTGCGGAGAAGGCTCATTTTTTTCGCCAGAAATTTTCCAGCAGGCGCGCACCGAAAACTTTTCAGCCAGCGCAAGGAAATTTTCTCCGCTCATTCATTTTTTGCACAAATTTTCTGCGCAAAAATCTGATCAGCCGTAGACACCGTGGCGGCGAAGTGTCATAATATAATTGGAATTATTGTCATTAATGAACCTTATGTTCATGAACGAAAACATACAAAGAAGGTGGAAACTTTGAGTAGATTGGACATCAATACTCCCGACCAGGCCCAAATGGTCGTGGACCAGCTCTACCACGACATGGAGCGTCGCATCATCGCGTCCGGTCCTGGGCTGTGTCCGATCGACATGTCGCTGAACTTCCTCAATCTCTGCCACGCGCAGACCTGCGGAAAATGCGTGCCATGCCGCATCGGTCTCGGCCAGCTTTCGAACCTGATGCGCGGCATCCTGCGCGGCAAGGGCAAAATGGAAGACCTCGAAGTCATGGAGCGCACCGCGCAGATCATTGAGAGCACAGCCTCCTGTGCCATCGGCACCCACGCAGCGCGTCTGGTGCTCTCCGGCCTGAAAGGCTTCCGCGACGACTACATCGAACACATCCAGAACCATCGCTGCCTCGGCAACATGGAACAGCCAGTGCCATGCGTGGCGCTCTGCCCAGCCAGCGTCGATATTCCTGGCTACATCGCGCTGATTCGCGAAGGCCGCTGCGCCGACGCGGTGCGCCTGATCCGCAAGGACAATCCATTCCCTGTGGCCTGCGCCTATGTCTGCGAGCATCCATGCGAAGCGCGCTGCCGCCGCACCATGCTCGACGAACCGATCAACATCCGCGGCCTCAAGCGCTACGCCGTCGATACCGCCGGCGATGTGCCACAGCCTAAATGCGCGCCAGCCACCGGCAAAAAAGTCGCCGTTGTCGGCGGCGGTCCTGGCGGACTTTCCTGCGCCTATTATCTGGCGCTGATGGGTCACAAGGTCACGATCTTTGAACAGTTCAAGCAGCTCGGCGGCATGCTGCGTTACGGCATTCCAAGCTATCGCTTCCCACGCGAGCTCTTGGACCGCGAGATCAACTCGATCCTCTCTCTCGGCATCGAAGTGCGCACAGAAACCGAAGTCGGCAAAGATATTTCTTTCGCCAATCTCGACGCCAACTACGACTGCATCTACATCGCCATCGGCGCCCACACCGATAAGAAGACCGGCATCGAAGGCGAAGAGAGCGAAGGCGTTTACAGCGCTGTTGAAATCCTGCGCCAGATCGGCGACGACATTTATCCTGATTTCCACGGCAAAAAGATCGTCGTCATCGGCGGCGGCAACGTCGCCATGGACGTTACGCGCTCGGCCATCCGCTTCGGCGCTGAAAAAGTCACCTGCGTCTATCGCCGTCGTCAGGAAGATATGACCGCGCTGCCAGAAGAGATCGAAGGCGCCATTGCCGAAGGTGTAGAAATGCTCACAATGTACGCACCAGTGCGCATCGAATCTGACGAAGACGGCCACGCCACTGCGCTCATCGCACAGAAACAGCTGACCGGGCTCATCAAGCGCGGCAAGCCAGCTCTGTCTGCCGACGAAGTCGAAGAAACGCACATCCCTGCTGACATCATCGTCGAAGCCATCGGCCAGGGCATTGACTCGCTCGCTTTCGAAGCAGCCGGCGTCCCAGTTTTCCACGGTGCCATCAGCGCCCTCTCCGACAGCCGACTCTCCGACGAACACATGGACGGCGTCTTCGCCGGCGGCGACTGCGTCACCGGTCCAGCCAGCGCCATCCGCGCCATCGCCGCTGGTAAGGTTGCCGCAGCAAACATCGACGAATACCTCGGCTTTAAGCATGAGATCACCGTCGACGTCGACATCCCAGATCCAAGCCTCGATGACAAACCGCAGCGCGCCCGCGTCAACACCACCGAACGCGAAGCCAGCGAGCGCAAAAACGATCTCATCTGCATCGAATGCGGCCTCACCGAAAAAGGCGCCATGGCCGAAAGCAGCCGCTGCCTGCGCTGCGACCACTTCGGCTACGGCATTTTCAAAGGGGGTAGACATACAAAATGGTAAACATCACAATCGACGGCGTAAAGCTCAGCGTTCCATCCAGCCTGACCATCCTCAAAGCCGCAGAGATCGCCGGCCATCCAGTGCCAAGCCTCTGCTACTGGGAAGGCATCAACGAGATCGGCGCCTGCCGCATGTGTATCGTTGAAGTAGAAGGCTACGATCATCTGCTGCCAGCCTGCATCGATACCGTCGCCGAAGGCATGGTCATCCACACCAACAGCCCACGCGTTCGCCAGGCACGCCGCACCAATTTGCAGCTCATCCTCTCACAGCACAACTGCGACTGCCCAACCTGCATGCGCAACGGCAACTGTCAGCTGCAGCGCATCGCTTTTGAGCAGGGCGTGCTCTCCAATCCATTTCCAAAATACATCGAACCGTTTGACTGGGATCTCACCTCCCCGCTCATCCGTGACGCCTCCAAGTGCATCAAATGCATGCGCTGCATCCAGGTCTGTGACAAGATCCAGAGCCTTAACATCTGGGACGTCGCCGGCACCGGTTCCCGCGTCACCGTCGACGTCAGCTACAACCGCACCATCCGCGAAGCCGACTGCGCCTTCTGCGGCCAGTGCGTGACCCATTGTCCAACCGCCGCGCTCCATGAACGCGACGACACCGAAAAAGTTCTCGACGCCCTCGCCGATCCAGACACCATCACCGTCGTGCAGGTTGCTCCTGCCGTGCGCGTCGCCTGGGCCGAAGAGCTCGGCATCGACAGCGACATTTTCTCCACACCAAAAATGGTCGGCGTGCTCAAGCAGATCGGCTTCGACTACGTTTTCGACACCAACTTTGCCGCCGATCTCACCATCATGGAAGAAGCCAGTGAATTTATCGAGCGCTTCACCCATCGCGACCAGTACAAGTGGCCAATGTTCACCTCCTGCTGTCCAGGCTGGGTCCGTTTCCTGAAATCCAACTTCCCGGAAATGACCGACAACCTCTCCACCGCCAAGAGCCCACAGCAGATGTTCGGCGCCATCTGCAAGAGCTATTTTGCGCAGTCCATCGGTGCCGATCCGCACAAGATCTGCATGGTCTCCATCATGCCATGTCTCGCCAAAAAAGAAGAATGTGCCCTCGAACCAATGCGCGACGCCTGCGGCGATCCCGATGTCGACATCGTGCTCACCACCCGCGAATTCACCCGCATGGTCCGCGCCGACCACATTCTCATTGACGAGATTCCAAACACCGACTTCGACCATCCGCTCGGCACCTCCACCGGCGCTGCCGCCATTTTCGGCACCACCGGCGGCGTTATGGATGCCGCACTGCGCACCGCCTACCACATGATCACCGGCTTCAATCCAGACGCCGACGATTTTGAAGAAGTGCGCGACGTACAGTTTGGCGAAGGCCGCGAAGCCACCTTCGAGATCCCTGGCGCCGGCAGCGTCAAGGTTGCCGTCATCAGCGGGCTTGGCAACGCGCGCAAGCTGCTCAACGCCATCAAGAGCGGCAAAGCCCGCTACGATTTCGTCGAAGTCATGGCCTGCCCAGGCGGCTGCGTTGGCGGCGGCGGTCAGCCAATCCTCGACGGCATCGATCTCAACGTCTACCGCGGCGCCGCCCTCTGGAAGATCGACCGCGACATGGACATCCGCTTCAGTCACGAAAATCCGGACATTCTCGATCTCTACCGACTCTATCTCGGCAAACCAATGAGCGAGAAAGCCCACCATCTCCTGCACACCGACCACCACGCCTGGCAGATGCCACGCCACATGGCCGACGACTAAACGAAAAATGCGAACCTTTGCCAGGTTCGCATTTTTTATTGCTCAAAAACAATCTCTATCTTCTCCGTTTTGCTGCCAGCACGTTCTAAGTGCGCACGCACACCGGAAGGCTGAGCGTTTGGTCAGCCCCCAGCGCCTCCAGCTCGCTGGCATCGTGGGTCACGAAAAGCACGGTGCGGCCGCGGATACGCTGGCGGGTGTCTGCCATCACGATTTCTTTCGTGGTTTTATCGAGCCCCTTAAACGGTTCGTCCAGCAAGAGAAAATCGTATTCTGCCAGCAGCGCACGGAGAATGGCGACGCGGCGCCGCATGCCGCCGGAAAGCGCGCGCGCAGGTTGCCAGAGAGCGTCAGAAAGACCGACACGCTCGAGCGCTCGCTCCACCTCCTGCACGCTGAGCAGAGGATTCACAAGGCGAATATTGCTCACCGCGCTGAGATTGTCACAGAGGCGGTCCTCCTGAAAAACCGCGCTCAGACGCACGCCTGCAAGGCCGGTGATCGTGCCGCTGTCTGGTGTTTCAAGTCCCATGAGCAAGCGCAGCAACGTGGTTTTTCCAGCGCCGGAGGGCGCCATAAGCCCGGTGATACTGCCTGCAGAAAGCGTGGCAGAAAAATGATCCAGAACAGGCTTTCCCTCGTACGCTTTGCAAAGGTTTTCAATCACAATATCCTGCATGGCTCACATCCTCTCCAACGCGCGCTGTGTCCAGCCAAGCAACGCGAGAAAAATTTTCTCAAACGCCAGGCTCACCAAAACGATCACCAGCGTCCAACAGAAAAGATCTGGCGTGTCCAGATAGAGCTTGGCCTGCTGCAGCTGCTCGCCGATGGAGCCATCGGGCATGCCAATGACTTCGGCGGCAATGCCGGACTTCCAGCTGAGCCCCAGCGCTGAGCCACAGGCAGACTGAAAATATGGCATCACCAGCGGCAGATACACATAGCGCAAACGCCGCAGCGCCGGCACGCGAAAAACCTGCGCCATTTCCAACAGATCGCGGTCAGCGGCGCGAATGCCACTCAAAACGTTGCTGTAAACGATCGGCAGCACGATGAGAAACGAGATCGGCACCGCAAGATTGCGCGAGGAAAAAAGGATCAGCGTCAGGATAATGAAGCTCGCCACAGGAATCGATTTGATCGCCAACAGCAACGGAGCCAGAAGCTCTTCTATTCGTTGAAAACGGGACGAAAGCGCAGCAAACACCGTCCCCGCCACCACGCCACAGAAAAAGCCCAGCGTGATGCGCAAAAGCGAATAGGCGATCGTCTGCCAGAAATCCCGCGTTGGCAAAAGCTCCGCGAGTCGTGCCAACACACTGAACGGCGAAACCAGAATGATCTCCTGATCGATCGCCATGGCGCCAAGCTGCCAGACGATCAACCAGACAAGCACCGCCCAAAGACGAATGGGGCCACGACTTTTTTTAGAACTCATCGCTGTAATAGAAGGCCTCATCCGGCAGCGCACCGCCGACAGATTCCGCATTCTGGTCAAAAAGAACGGTAAGGTAACCGGAAAGCTTTTCTTTCATCTCATCGCCACTGATGAAAACAATGTTACACTCAGGGATGGCTTTTTCCGCCACCTCAGCGGTGACGATCTCATAATTCCCGACCAGCTGCGCTGCGTCGCTGACGTTATCATTGACATAGTCGACCGACTCTTGATAATGCTTCATAAAAGCAGCAACGGCCTCTGAATGTTCTTCGACAAAATCCGTGCGCGCCACGACCACGCCAGTCACAAGACTGGATGGCGTATCGCTGTCAGCTTGCAGCTTGTCCCATTCGGCAGTCAGATCGAGGGCCACGCGCAGGTCTGGATTCTGAGTCTGGGCCGTCGTCACAAATGGCTGTGGGAGCATCGCGATGGCATTCGCATCATTTTGAATAGCAGAAAGACATTCAGCCTGCTCGCTCTTCCATTCAATGGTGACATCGCTCGCTGGATCGATGCCGTTTTCTCTGAGAATATAGTTGAGGGCGTATTCCGGCGTGGTGCCCTTGCCACTGGCATAAATGGTCTTACCGCGCAAGTCTTGAGCAGACTGCACACTGTCGCCATTTTCAACAATGTAGAGCACGCCGAGCGTATTGATGGCCAAAACCTGCACGCCGCCGTCGGTATTGTTATAGAGCACAGAAGCCAGATTGGCTGGCACGGCCGCGATGTCTGTTTTCCCTTGGATCAGCGCTGCAGAAACCTCATCAGTGGCAGCCGTGATGTTGAAATTATAATTGTTGTCGGTGAGCTCGCCGCTCTCCGCATCGTTCATAAATTTCACCATGCCCATCGCAGTCGGTCCTTTCAGCGCCATGACGTTGACATCCGCAGGATCGGCCGTTTCTTCGGCGACACTTGCCTGATCAGCAGCAGCGCTTCCAGAAGCAGGTGCGTCTGATGAACCACAGCCTGCCAGAGCGACAACAGAAAGCGACAAGATACAGAGCAACGCCAATAATTTCTTTTTCATACGAACATTCCTTTCCTAAAATGATTATCTGAGAACACGCAGGGCGCATCCTCTCGTCTGAAAATGATTGTACCCTTTCTTCCTGCATCACGTCAAGAACACGTCAACACGCATTTTTTCGCCACTACCTAAAAAGGACGCCCCGCTACGGGACATCCCAAATTAATTATGCTTCCAACAAAAATCTCTTCACCACGCGCGCGATCTCTTCCGCTTTTGAAAGGATCAGCGGGTGGGCGCCATCTTCATAAATCTTATAGCGGATCAATGGATTCGCGGCGCTGAGCTGAGCACATTCCGCCGCCATATCGTTTGCAAGCATCTCGTCGGCGCGGCTCACAGTGATGAGAAGCGGCACCTGAATTGTCTCGATCGGACGGACAAAAAGCGACGCGCCACTCTCTGCAAGCGCCACGAGCGCCTCTGTATCCTGGTCAACAACCCGCTCCCAATCTGCGCCCTGATTCCATTCGTAAAAGCCTCGCGCCATGTCATCCGCTTTGGCAGCCGCACGCTCAGCGCGAAGCGTAGCGGAAAATCCCGGCGCCAAACGCTGACCATCGAAACTGTCTGCAATCACACAGCGAAATAGCTCCGGCCGCAGCAGCGCTGCGTTGATCGCTGCGTAAGCGCCGCCGCTCGTTCCGATAAGATTTATCTTGTTATAGCCCAGCGTCTCCGCCAGCGCCACAACCTGCTTCCCTTGACAGGTCCAGATATTTTCCGGAAATCGTTCCACGCGATCCGAGCGCCCATTCTCCAGAAAATCCATGCGGATGACCTCAAGTTCCTCCGTGTAAAGTGGCAGCAACATTTCAAACATCATCGATGACGCCGTATTTCCATGCAAAAACAACGTCGGCATGCCGCTGCCGTCTGACGTATAGTAAATATTCTTTCCTTGATAAACAAAATAACTCATATTGACCTCCTTCATCGTTCAGCGCGACAACAGCAGGTCAGCGATCGTGACCTGCACGATCAATTCCAGATCCCCATCAGGATCACCTCCGTATTCTTTGCACACATTCTAACACATATCTGCTACATGCTCCACAAAAAATGCGAGCCCAGTTTTTCCGAGCTCGCATTTTTTAGTTATCTTTTTTCAAGCGCTCGATCGTTTCATGGATGGCTTCGATGCCATAAGCAACGTTCAGGCGCGTCAGGAGTTTTTCGAGAATCTCGTCTGCAAGATGCCATGGTTTTCCGGTCGTTTCATAGAAGTCAGCCGCTACCATCTGGCGAATCTCAGCCAACGGCAGCGCATCAATCTCCTGTAGATGGCTACCGAAAAATTTCTCGATCGCATGCGCCTCTTCCGGCTGCACGCGATATTTTATGAGCGTTGATTCGTATGTTTCAAGTCCTGTTTTTTCACAGAGATCATCGATCACGTGCATGATCCACGAGAGCTCGGTCATCACCTCGCTCGCAAATTCATCTTTAAGAAGTCCTGCCATGATCAAATTCCTTTGCGTTTATGCCAATACACACTCTGCCAGCCTGCGCTCAATACAGCCCGTCGTCTTCGCCGGTGTCGCGGTTGTGCTTACTGATGAAAAAGAGCGCGAGGGCGCCGGGGCCGAGGTGGGAGCCGGTAACTGGCTCGTGGGGAACGACCCAGAGTTCTTTCGGCGGATGGTTTTCCCGGATCATTGCGGCGAGTGTCTGGGCGTCGTCGGGGCAGCCGGCGTAGCTGATGCAGACGGTCTGCTCGTCGGCGCGGACGACATTGTCGTCGTAATATTGCGCGAGCGCTTTGATGGCTTTCTTGCGGCCACGGATCTTGGCGAAGGTAACGATGACGCCTTCGTCGGCGGCTTTGAGCAGCGGTTTGATATTCAGCGCGCTGCCAACCCAGGCGCTGAAATTGGAGCAGCGGCCGGTGCGGCCGAGATACATGAGATCGTCGACGGTGAAAACCTGATAAATGTAGCGCACGCAGCGCTCACCAGCGGCGACGGCGGCATCAAAATCGGCGCCTGCATCACGCGCGTCGGCGCAGACCATAACGGGGATGCCTTCGCCAAAACCTGCGCCGCGGGTGTTGATGAGCGCGATGCGGCGCTCTGGAAATTCGGCCAGCAGTTCGTCGCGCGCACTGGCGGCGCTGTCGTAAGAACCGCTGATGCGGCGCGCCATGCAGACGTAGATGATATCCTCTCCGCGCTCAAGCACAGGCCGGAAGGCCTGGATAAAATTGCCGGGCGTGATCTGCGAGGTTGTAACGGCTTTTCCTTCCTTCATCGCTGTGTAATAAGCGGTGTCCTCAAAAGCTGCGGTGTCGAGACAGGTGTGCTCCTCGCCGTCGATATAGTAATAGAGCGGGATGACGTGGATATTATGCGCGCGGCAATACGCGGTCGGCAGATTGGCTGAGGTATCGGTAAATAGTTGGTACATGCTGAGTCCCCCTTGTGGGCTGTGCTAGTGAATGAGCGCGTCTTCGATGGCGGCTGCAGCCTTCGCAAGATTGCGGAAATCACGCTCTTTGCTCTGGCCGTTCCATTCGGTGGCGTTGCGCAAGCGCAGACGGATCTGGTCTTTGCTGCCGGCGATGGCAAAATCGGCGCATTTGCCGTCGCCTTTATGGCGATCGATGGCTGTGCGCTGCACTTCGCCAAGATCGATGACGGTCTGGTTCGGGCAAATGACGGTGAGATGGCGACCATCCAGCCGCAGTGTGTATTCGCCGAGGGCCGAATGCTGCATACGCCGCACGACGATCGAAAATGCCACGATCGCCGGCACAACAACGACGACCCAGAAAAGTGCACGACTCGGCAAAAGATCTGGCAACAGCAGATCGAAAATAACGAACATTAAAAGCATGACCCCGACAAGCGTGGCGCCGCCGGCGATGGCTGTGGCGCGTTCTCCGCTTGGGGTGTTGGCTGTAAATTGAAATTCCTGCATGAATCCTCACCTCTTTCGCCTGCGCGCAGGCGATGAACTCTCACATAATAGTGTACCATATTTTTCGCGCGGCGTCCCCTCTCTGCGGCAGATTTTCCGTGCGAACGCATAAAAATCTCCGCAGGATCCTGCGGAGATGGCGTTCAATCGACGAAAACATAGCGAGCGAGCCGCGCAAACGCTTCCTCAACGCGGGCGCGCGGCAGCGCAAGATTCATGCGCAGATGACAGGTGCCGTGAAACGGCCGACCATCCTGCACAATGACGCCGACGTCCCAGGCTGCGCGCAAGATGTCGTCAATGCTGCGCCCATGCTGCGCGCACCACTCGCTGCAATCGACAAAGAGCATATAGGTGCCCTGTGGATGCGCGGTGCGCACGCCTGGAAAATGCCGAGCGATAAAATCGCAGGCAAAATCCACGTTCCCGCCCAAAACCTGGCGCAGCTCATCGAGCCAAACCTGTCCGTCGTCGCTGTAGGCGCCAATGAGCGCGTGCATGGAGAGCACATTCATGGCGTTGTAATGACTGAGGGACGCTTCCTTGGCGATGCGGTCGCGCAGCCAGGGATTGTAAATAACGTGGTAGCTGCCAACGAGGCCGGCAAGGTTAAACGTTTTCGACGGTGCGTAGAGCGCGACTGTACGCTGACGCGCATCCTCGCTCACCGACTGCGTCGGGATATGCTTGTAGCCAGGCAGCGTAAGATCGGACCAGATCTCGTCTGAGATAACAGCGACATCGTATTTTTCAAACAGCGCCATGGCGCGCGCCAATTCCCAGCGCTCCCAGACGCGACCACTCGGATTGTGCGGCGAACAGAGAATCGCTGTGTGAATGTGCTGGCTGGAAAGCTTCTCCTCCATGTCGGCGAAATCCATGCGCCAGATGCCTGCCTCGTCCAAAACGAGCGGCGAATGCACGATCTCGTAGCCGTTGTTTGTGAGCGTGCCAGTGAAACCGATGTACGTTGGCGAATGAACGAGCACCTTGTCGCCACGCGAGCAGAGCACGGCGAGCGCACTGGCGACGCCGCCGAGCACGCCATTTTCGTAGCCGATCGCTTCTGGCGTCAGATCCTCCACGCCATTGCGCGTTTTCTGCCAGCGGATGATCGCGTCATAATACGCATCGCTCGGCAGAAAATAGCCAAACGCCGGATGCGCAATGCGGCGCGCGATCGCCTCAGTGATCGTCGGCACCGTTGGAAAATTCATATCCGCCACCCACATCGGGATCGCATCAAAGCCTTCTTTCGGCGCGCCTGGAAATCCCGGCAGCCCCAGCGCATCCACCGCCATCGCATCCTTGCCGCGCCGCTCCATGATCGTTGTAAAATCGTAAGTCATCGTTCATCCTCCTCTGATCTCATTCCAGCTTAACGTCTGCACAGTAGCCTGTCAACAGCCACAGAAAAAGCGCCCGGACGAAAATCTTCAGCCGAGCGCCGTCAGTCAGTCGTTATGCTCCGGTTCTGCGTTCAATTTGACGACAACCACGCCGTCAATAATGGCGATCGAGCCTTCCGCCGGATAATTTGGCATCGCCACAACCTCCGGTTTCGCCGCGATCTCGCACGCCCATTCGCGCTTGTCCGCAACATTGTCCGACGAGTTCGTCAGATAAACCTCGCCTGGATACGCCATATAATACCGCAAAAATTCACCATAGCTGTATTTCGCGCGCAGCTGGCCAGCGTCCAGCACGCCCACCATCCAAAGCTCCGAAAGCTCAGGAATTTGCGCCGTAAAGCCCGGCTCCGCCACCGAGCTGCCAGTGAGCACCAGCGTCATCCCCGGTGTGTAGCCCGGCGTCTGCTCAATAGCGCTGATCAGGCGGTTCGAATACGCCATGAGCTGATCGCGGCTGAGCGACATCTTGAGATAGGCTTTGTTATCCGTCACCACATAGGAATACGCCGTGAAGCTCATGCAGATCACGATCACCCAGCCCACAAACGTCGTCACGATCCGTCCCGTTCCGCCGAGCTCCGCCAGGTGCGCTTCCGCGTAGCTCGCCAGCGCCAGCGGTAGCACCAGCAGATAGATCGTGCCATAAAGCATGAGATCGTGCACCGCGCCGCCAGCGACCATCACATGGATGAGATCACCTGCCAGCGGATAGAGCACAGCCAGCACCATCGCCAAAAGCGCATGCCCCAGGCCGACCCCCTTGCGCGCAACGAGCGTCAACAGCAAAACCACCGCCATCACCAGCGCCACAACGATCAGCGGCTTGGCAAAGGTGAAAAGCTGGCCCGTGCCGTTGTTCCAGAAATAACTGCCGTACTCCTGATAGCATTTGACAATGAGCGACGGCAGCTCGCCAAGCGAAAGATGGCCCATCTCCGAAATGCCCATATAATCCGTCAGGCCGCCAGCATTGCGCATCACCCAGCGCGCGATCACCATATACGCTGCGATCGCCACGCTCAACGTCAGCACCATCTTTACACCGCGCAGGAAAAGTCGTCCCAGCGAAAGCTCGCCATCCAGCGTGTCAAAGAGCAGCGCCCCGACCATCAGCACCGCCGCCACCGGAAAATAGCTCTGGTAAATCCCCAGCGACAGGATCAGCGCCACCGCACCCAGCGGCAGACCCATGCGCGGCATCCGCGCCGCTGCATAGGCCGCAAACGACGCCAGAAACAGTCCAAAGAAATACGCATCCGCCGTGAACATATAGCTGAACGTCGCCGCCACCGTCGGATACGCCACCAAAAGCGTCACCGTTATCAGTGCGCCGAGACGCCCCTGAATGCGCAGCAAGCTTACCGTAAAGCACGCCGTCAGCGCCAGGCAGAGCACAGAAAGCGCGCCGATCAGCCACGGCATGCTGTACGTGCCATCCCAGCCCAGCACGATCGGCAAAAACCAGCGCCCAGACTGCGCGCCGTATTCACATTGCAGCAGATGATAGATATCGTCATGATTGAGCAGGTCGTTCGTGAACGCGTACATGTGCGTGACCAGCCCCATGACCACCGCCATCACAAACGTCCAGCGAATCTGTCCCGGCACCTTCTGCCAAAAACGATCCGCCGCCACATTTGGCGACAACGAGCAATTTTCGTCCATCAACGCTCCTCCTTCATCAGGCGCCCAGCTCCCGCCGCGCGCGAAAGATCATATCATGCCATATTGTACCATATTTCCGCCCGCCGGTCTCTAGCGAAATAGCAGCCATCGGAAAAAAGTTCACCATAATATTTGAGCGCCACCACAAACAACACAGCCCCTCGCAGCGCACCAAAATGTCGCTGTGAAGGGCTGGATGGTTTATTCTGTTTTCTCACTCCAGCTCAAACGCGCCGGTGTAGAGCTGGTAGTAGGTGCCGTGCTGAGCCATGAGTTCGTCGTGGGTGCCGCGTTCGATGATCTTGCCGTGGTCGAGGACCATGACGACGTTGGCGTTCTGGATGGTAGAGAGTCGGTGGGCGATGACGAAGACGGTGCGTCCTTCCATGAGCGCATCCATGCCGCGCTGGACGAGGGCTTCGGTGCGTGTATCGATGGACGAGGTGGCTTCGTCGAGGATCATCACTGGTGGATTGCTGACGGCTGCGCGGGCGATGGAGAGAAGCTGACGCTGTCCCTGGCTGAGTCCGGCGCCGTCGCCGGCGAGGATGGTGTCGTACCCTTGCGGCAGCATACGGATGAAACCGTCGGCGTTGGCGAGCTTTGCTGCAGCGATGCATTCTTCATCGCTGGCGGCTGGATTGCCATAGCGGATATTTTCCATGACGCTGCCAGTGAAGAGGTTGACATCCTGAAGAACGATGCCAAGGGAGCGGCGCAGATCGTTCTTGCGGATTCTTTTGACGTCGATGCCATCGTAGAGGATGGTGCCGTCGTCGATGTCGTAAAACCGATTGATGAGGTTGGTGATGGTGGTTTTTCCCGCTCCGGTCGCGCCAACGAAGGCAACTTTCTGTCCAGGCTTGGCGTAGAGGGTGATGTCGTGGAGGATCTGCTTGGCTGGTGTGTAACCAAAATTGACGTGCTCGAGACGAACATCGCCGCGCAGGCGACGGTACTCAGCGCTGCCATTTTGCACACGCTTCCAGGCCCAGATGCCGGTGTGGCGCTCGCTCTCTGTGAAGGAACCGTCTGCGTTTTCTGTGACATTGACAAGGACGACGCTGCCGTCGTCAATCTCGTCGGGTTCATCCATGAGCGCAAAAATACGCGCGGCACCGGCGAGCGCTGTGATGATGGCGTTGAGCTGGCTGGAGATCTGCGTCACCGGCATGGTAAAGTTGCGCGCGAGGGTGAGAAAGCTGGCGATCATGCCGACGGTCATCGGACCAAAACCGCTGAGGCTGAGATTGGTGACGCCGCCGATGGCCATGGCTGCGCCAACGAGGGCGACGACGATGTACTGGAGATAGCCGAAGCCGTTCATGATCGGCATCATGGCCATGGCGTGGCCGTTGGAAAGATAGGCGGCTTCTTCCCAGGCTTTGTTGCGGCGCTGCATTTCTTCCTTGGCTTTGTTCTCGTAGCCGAAAACCTTGACGACTTTTTCGCCGTTGATGATCTCTTCAACGTAGCCATCGAGGGCGGCGAGCGTGGTCTGCTGCTTCATAAAATACGGGCCGGAAAGACCGGTGATGAAGCCGGCGATCTTGATCACACAAAAAATACCGAGCACCATGAGAATGGTCAGCCAGACGCTAATCGTCAACATGGAAACGAAAACAGTGACGAGTGTGAAAAACGAGCTCACAGCTGCGGTGAAGGTCTGGCTCATCATCTGGCGCAGGGTGTCGACGTCGTTGGTGTAGAGGCTCATGACGTCGCCGTATTCGTGGCTGTCGAAATAACGGATCGGCAGGCGCTGCATTTTAGCGAACATGTCGTTGCGCATGCGTTCCATGGTGCGCTGCGCGACGAACGCCATGATCCAGCTGTAAGCCAGCGTGGCGACGATGCCGCTGGCCAAAAGCAGACACATGCGAAAGATGGCGTGGAGCAGGCCGCTCATGTCGGGATCAGCAACGCCGATGAGCGGGGTGATGTAATCGTCGATGAGGGTGCGCAGAAAAAGCGAGCTTGCTGCAGAAGCGATGGCGCTGATCAGCACACAGACGACGACAACTGCGAGCAGCGCTTTGTAGGCGCCAAAATACTTGAGCAGCCGTTTCAGGGTATTTTTGTCGAAACTTTTGAGGGTTTTGCGCGAAAGCATCGGGCCGTGTCTTGGGCTCATTCTTCCAATCCCCCTTTCTGCTGAGATTCGTACACATCGCGATAGATCTCGCAGCTGGCGAGAAGTTCCTCGTGGGTGCCGCAGGCTTCCACGCGACCGTCGTCGAGCACGACGATCTGATCAGCGTGAGCCAGCGAGGAAACGCGCTGAGCGATGATGATCTTGGTGGTCGTCGGGATATATTCCCGCAGGCCTTGTTGAATGAGCGCGTCTGTGCGCGTATCCACAGCGCTGGTGCTGTCGTCGAGGATGAGGATCTTCGGCTGCTTCAGGAGAGCGCGGGCGATGCAGAGTCGCTGCTTCTGTCCACCGGAGACATTGGAACCGCCCTGCTCGATGTGGGTATCGTAGCCTTCTGGCATTTGGTCGATGAATTCATCAGCGCAGGCGAGATGGGCAACGTGGCGAATCTCTTCGTCTGTGGCGTGCTCATTTCCCCAACGCAGGTTGTCGGCGATCGTGCCGGAAAAAAGCTCGTTTTTCTGCAGCACCATCGCCACCTCGCCGCGCAGCACATCGAGATCGTAATCGCGCACGTCCACGCCGCCGACGAGCACACGCCCGTCGGTGACATCGTAGAGGCGCGGGATCAGCTGCACGAGCGAGCTTTTCGACGAGCCTGTGGCGCCGAGGATCCCCACTGTGCTGCCGGATGGGAATGTGAGATTGATATCTGAGAGCACGTCCTTGTCGCTCTCGTCACGATAGTGGAAGCTGACGTGCTCAAAGTGCACCTCTCCATCCTTCACCTGCATCACAGGCTCTGCCGGCGCAGCGATGGTGCTTTCTTCTGTAAGGATCTCATAAATGCGTTTCACCGGCGCGCTCGAAATGAGGATCATCACAAAAACCATCGAGAGCATCATCATGCTCATGAGGATCTGGATGGCGTAGGTGAAAAGCGCTGTCAGCGAACCGGTCGTGAGCCCAACTGCAGCGTCGTTGCCACTGGCGATGATGGCTTCTGCACCAAACCAGCTGATGAGCATCATGCATGTATACATGCTGATCTGCATGACCGGACCATTCAGCGCGATGATGCATTCAGCAAGCGTGTACAATCTGCGGATGACGGCGCTCACAAGATTGAATTTTTTAATCTCGAATGCTTCCTGGTTGAACGATTTGACAACGCGAATGCCGCGCACATCTTCCTGCACGACATTGTTGAGATTGTCGTAATTCGTGAAGATCTTGCCGAAGATCGGATAGGAGAAAAAGATGATGATCCCGAGCGCCACAGCCAAGATCGGCAGCGCCCAGAAAAAGATCGCCGAGATCTCGCGGTCGATGCTGAACGCCATGATCACCGCAAAGATCATCATCATTGGTGAGCGCACCGCCATGCGGATCATCATATTGTAGGCATTGCGCACGTAGGTGATGTCCGTCGTTAAACGCGTCACGATCGACGAGGTCGAAAACTTGTCAATGTTCGCGAAAGAAAATGTCTGCACCCGCGCGAACATATCCTCGCGCAGATTCGCAGAAAATCCTGCCGACGCGTAGGAGCCGCGATACGCCGAGCCCACGCCCGTCGCACACTGCAGCGCTGCAAAAAGCAGCAACAGCCCGCCAAAGATCGCCACCTGGCGCATATCGCCCGCTTCAATGCCGCGGTCGATGAGATAGCTCATCCAGAACGGGATAACGATCTCAAAGACGGCTTCGATCGCAGCGAGAAAGATCGTCTGAAACGTCGCCGCTTTATATTCTCGGACACTGCCGAGGATTGTTCTGATCATGGTTCGTCCCTCCATGTATGGTCAAAAAATAAACGACCTCTGCAAAGAAGCCGTCAGCGGCTGCGCGTGCACACAACCGCTATCATATAGTTTAACGAAAACGGCGGCAGAACGTCAATCGCTCTGCCGCCGTTTTTATCGATTCTAAAGATGCGCGATCGCCACTTCCGCCGTTACCGAGGGATTGTGGCGCACCGGATCAAAATAATCCGCCGTCGTGAAAAGAAACTGACACTTCACACGATCGCCCGCTCTGTAGCAGGCGCTGTCCGCCGGCACATCCACCGTCGCCACAAGCCGCCCACCAAGCTCCTCCAGCGTGCGACGACTGGCAGCATTATCCGGGTTGCAGGTGATGATACACTCACCCAGCCCCAACTCGTAAGCAAAATGCAGGAGCAGCCGCGTCGCCTTGAGCGCATAATGGTTGCCGCGATGCGGCCTGTAAACACGATAGCCCACATGTCCGGAATAGGCGATCTCTGGATGCATTCCCACGCGCAGATCGCAATGTCCCAGCTCGCGGCGCATCTCCGTCGCATCAACAATCTTGAAAAAATAGCTCGGCAGCTCGCCAACATACGCCGATCCCCACTGATACTGTCGCAGCAACAGCTGGATCTCGCCGTCGGTGAGATGCGATGTGTCCTGTGCGCGCAACGGATGCAGCAGATTTTTGAAAAATGCCATGGAATCGTCCCCCTGATCCGTGTCGTTATCTGCATTGTACCATAAAATCAGGCATAAAAAAACAGGCGCCAGGAGGAAAGCTGGGCGCCTGTGAACTAAGGAGGACCAGGCGAGAGCAGCCTGGCGTGTGAAACCGCTTTTTGACCGTCGGAAATGATCCTTCTGTGCACAAAAGGCTCGGGCGTATGCATGACGGTTGCACCTGGGCAGCCCGGTTTTCCGCGATCACGGATGGCTGAGAAGCATCGCAGGTCCTCATTATGGCTATGGAATACAGCGGCGGCTGGACACCGCGGCATTCGTACAGAGAAGCGCCTGGCGACAGCGTCTGGAGCTACCGTCGCCATAGCGCCATTCTCTTTGTCCTACAATTGCAACCTTCTCATACAATCTCCTTCCGTAGGAAACGCAGCTGCAGCTCCAACCGTATCCGTGAACGGTGTCCCCTCCTATCACAGAGCGCCGGCCTCTATAGAGTGCTGCGTCAACAGAGGTGCGGTTCGTCGTCCTCTGTTAAGCCTATTATAGTACTATGTTATGCCCGTTGCAAGCATCTTTTTTCCTACATATTCAGTATCGTTTTGCAATCTCCTGCCAGCAACCGGAAAATACGGCAACAGCTTTCCTTATTATAAGGAAGAAAAACGTCACATTCACACCAAAAGCCGCATCAGCACGCGGTTTTCCAGCGCTTTGCACTGCGCGCGATCAATGCCCACTCGTTGCCTTGAGACCGATGATGCCCACGAGAAGCAGGCACACAAAAATAGCGCGCAGAGGAAACATCGCTTCCTTAAAAAGCAGCATGCCAACGACGACAGACCCCAGCGCGCCGATGCCTGTCCAGATCGCGTAGGCGGTGCCCATCGGCAGCGTTTTCATGACATGACTGAGCAGCCCAAAGCTCACAAGCATGCCAGCAATGGTCAGCGCCGTATAGAAATGCTGCGTAAAACCGTGGGAGAGTTTCATACACGTCGCCCAGAAAACTTCACACAATCCCGCAATAAAAAGATAGACCCAAGCCATAGATTTTTCTCCTTTCTCTCTGCACAAAAGAAAAAGCGCTCCCTGCGCTGTATCTTCTACGGCCTAACGATACAGCGCCGAAGCGCTCCGTGTTCACCCGGCGGCGAACAATTATTCTGGATCCATCTTAGCAAAAGCGCGATCACCTGTCAAGAACGGGCGAAAATCTCTCGCGCAACGCGCCTTTCCCTTGTCACGCGCGCAATGTCATGCTATAATAATATAGTAAATCTATGCTGAAAGGGGTATTGGAAATGTCCAAACATATCAAAACTATCAGCGCTCAGAAACTTCAGAAGACCCTGAAGACTGGCGGCTGCGGCGAATGCCAGACCTCTTGCCAATCCGCTTGCAAAACCAGCTGCACGGTTGGCAACCAAGTATGCAAGCACTAATCCCATCCCGAGACCTGCCTGTGGCGCGGGTCTTTTCTTTTTCAAATGCAGTTGAGATCGCTCGAGGGTTGTAGGGGGCGATCTTTTTTATTCCCAGTGGCTCAGTCAGAATATGACAATCCGTTGAACGACGTTCATCAAAATTTTTAATGTCCCGCCATCTGGTATTCTAAAATTATTGTGCTATAATAATTATTTGCCATTATAAAGTAGTAGAAAAAAGTTTTTGAATGGAGGTTGACATCTATGGCAGAAGTTTCAAAACGAACACGTACAGCCATCTACCTGATGATGCTGGGCAGCTTCCTCGGTTCCATCAACCAGACAATCCTCAGTCCTGCTCTGCCAAGCATCATGGCCGATCTGCATATTGACGCCTCGGCCGGTCAGTGGTTGACGACCATCTTCCTCTTGGTCAACGGGATCATGATCCCTTGCACCGCGTATCTTATGGCGCGCTTCACGACGCGTCAGCTCTATCTCGCAGCAATGACACTTTTCGCTGTCGGCACGCTGCTCTGCGGTCTGGCGCACACCTTTGTCCTCTTGCTTCTTGCGCGTGTGTTACAGGCGATGGGCTTTGGCGTATTAATGCCACTCCTTTCCGGGACCGTCCTCATGGTGTATCCACCAAACCAGCGCGGTAAAGCGATGGGCATGATCGGGCTCGTCTTTTCGATCGCACCAGCCATCGGCCCTTCGATCGCAGGCTTTGTCATCGATGCCTACGGCTGGAATGTCGTCTTCCTCGGGCTGGTTCCGCTGATCGTTATCGATATCATCCTCAGCGCCGTCATCATGCCAAACACCGGCGAAACCCATCACATCGATCTCGACAAAACATCCGTCCTGCTCTCGACGCTGGGCTTCGGCGGTCTGCTTTACGGCTTCAGCTCCGTCGGCAGCTACGGCTGGACCTCGGCGCACGTCTATGTACCGCTGCTCGCTGGCGCGCTGATCACTTATTTCTTCATCAAACGCCAGAGCAAGCTTGAAACACCGCTCCTGCGTTTTGACGCATTCAAGAGCCAGCGCTTCACGATCGGTCTCATCATCGGGATGATCATCAATGCCGCCCTCCTTTTCGGTGGCGTGCTCACGCCAATCTATCTGCAGGATATCCATGGCTACAGCGTACTCTGGTCCGCACTCATCATGCTGCCTGCTTCGCTCCTCGCAGCCGCGCTAAACCCAGTCGTTGGCAGTCTCTACGACAAGATCGGCGCACGTCCGCTGGGCATTCTCGGGCTGATCCTTCTGACGATCGGTTCCGGCTGCTACCTGTTCTTCCGCGCACAGACAGAAACCTGGGTGCTCGTCACCCTCTACACCATCCGTATCCTCGGTATCAACCTCGTGATGATGCCTATCAATACCTGGAGCATGAGCGATTTCACCGGCGAGATCATTCCTCACGCCAACGCCGTGTTTGCAACGCTGCGTCAGATCGCCGGCTCTGTCGGTACAGCAATCTTCGTTTCGATCTATTCGGTCGCATCCTACACATCCGATTCTCTCACCGGTATCCACGCAGCCTTTGGGGCATCTGCCGTGATGATGATCTGCGCAGTCATCCTGGCGATCCTCAAGATCGAAAAGAAACCCAAAAAATCTTGGGAGCGATGAGAGCGCTCCATGCTGAAGGCCTGCGGGCCTTCTTTTTTTGCGGCGACAACAGTTTAACAAAAGTTTATAATTAATTTATGCTTTTGTTATTGGCATTTGCCCGCCATAAAGCTATACTTGATGTAACAAAACAAGTTCAAACACGCGAACATAATCGCCCACTCATCAAAAAGGAGGATCCATCATGAAAAAGATCATCGGAGCCATCGCCATCATCGCATTAGCAGTCATCGTCGGGATCGGCGCAGGCTATTACTTCACCCACCAGAACAGCGGCTCTCCGCAGAACGCGAGCACAACCAGCAGCACAGCCACCATTTCGGAAGCTGAAGCGCAGCAGATCGCCCTCGAAGATGCCGGTCTCGCCGAAGCAGATGTCAGCTTCACCAAAACAAAACTCGACCGCGACGACGGCCGCCAGCAATATGAGATCGAATTTATCGCCAGCGCTGACAACGCCAAGTACGATTATGAGATCGACGCACAGAGCGGCGCCATCCTCTCTGTCGACCGCGAGCAAGGCCGCGACAGCAATGCACAGCAGAACACCACCACCAGCCCGCAGACCGCTGATGAGATCACCGCTGACGAGGCCAAAGCGATCGCTCTGCAGCACGCCGGTGTCGCTGAAGCCGATGCGCTTTACATCGATATTGACTACGACCGCGACGACGGCGTCAACGAATGGAGCGTGGATTTTGCCACCCAGGACACCGAATACGATTATGAGATCGCAGCCGCCGACGGCAGCATCATGAAATCTGAACGCGAACCCTATCGCCCTTAACCACACAGCCGACGTTTCCATCTGAAGCGTCGGCTTTTTTGCAGGCAACCGCTGGGAATCGTCACCAAATTGTGCTTTTCAGCCACGCGATTATGATTTACAATAGTCCTATCTACGTCATCACGAGGGGGCTCAATCATGTCCAACAACCGATTCCGCGACTATGCGCACACCGTGCTCGGACAGCTGCCGACGCGCACCGCCCACGATTTTTTCAAAAACCTCAAAGCCAACTGGTTTTTTCCGCTCTCAGCGCTCGCCTTTTTCTGGCCGCAGGTGCAGTGGCTTGTCGAACCAGAGATCTGGCACGTCAGCCTCGCCATTACTTTTATCTGCATGCTTTTCATCAGCGGTCAGCTGCCAAACCTGTGGAACGAAACCCGCGCCCACGGATGGTTCGTGCAAATGTGGACGCTCCTTTCTGCGTGCGGCATCCTGCTGCGCAGTCAGCGCTTCGCTTACGACGCCCTCGCCGGCAACGCCAGCTTCCAGGCGCTCGTTGCCGACAGCAGCGCCAACATGGCGCGCTTCGTCAGTGTCGCACTGGCCCTTGGCGGCTTCCTCTTCATCTACATCTGCCTCTGCTGGTTCTGGAGCCGTCTCGGTGAAATGCTGCGCGACTGTCTGCTCTTTTCCAAACTCACACGCTGGGAATGGGCGCTCTACAGTTTGCTCGCTCTGGCAGAGATCCTCTGCATGGCGCGCATCTTTTTTGCCACCACCGCTTTCTACACCAACGACCCAAGCGGCTACGACATCATCTACACGAGCGATTCTGGCGCCCTCGTCAACAACATGGGCTATCTCTTCATCACCTTCCCGGAAAACGACCTGCGCCAACCACTTTTCGCCCTCTTCGCCGCACCATTTCTCGGCGCACCATATTTTCTCGGGCAGATCCTCCAGCTTTCTCCGACTTCGCAGGCCATCCTCGTCGACGCCGTGCAGATCGTCATGCTCGTTCTCGCCAATCTGCTCCTGACCCGACTGCTCGATCTCAAGCCGCTCGAACGCGCCGCGCTCATGCTCATCACCAGCTTTACCTACGCTCAGATGCTCGGCGTGCTGATGATGGAACAGTACATCGTCGCTTATTTCTGGCTCGCCCTCACTCTCGCCCTCCTCGCCGCAAACTGCGAAGCCATCAGCAGCAATATAACGAGGGGATATAAACCGCATTATATCGCCCTTTACGGCGCTGGCAGCACCTTGCTCACCAGCCTTTTCTGGACACCGCTCCATTCTGCCCATTCACCATTCCGCGATTTTCGCAATTGGTTTCTCGACATGCTCAAATGTGGCTTAGGCTTCATCGCGCTGCTTTTCGTTTTCGGTCGCTACGATGTTTTTGCAACCCTCATCGACAAGATCGAATCGCTCGATAAATTTACCGGCAAAGCCGTTCCGCTCAGCGGCCGCATCGAGCAATACACAGCCTTCATCCACGACATCTTTCTCGCGCCAGCCGCCAGCGCCGGACTCACCGGCACAGAACCAGCCACCCACATTTCCTGGATGCTCGCCCCCGTGGAGCAGCTCAATCTCGTCGGGCTCATCATCCTTGCCCTCGCGCTCGTGAGCCTTCTGCTCAACCGCCACAGCCGCGCCGCCCGCATGGCCGGCTGCTGGATCCTCTTCTCCCTCGCCCTCCTCGTCGGACTCGGCTGGGGAACAAAAGAAAATGGGCTCATCCTCTACGCCCTCTACTTCGGCTGGGCATATATCCTTCTCCTTTTCCAGCTGCTCCTGAAACTCACCCGTTACCTCCAAGCCACCTGGCTCCTCGTTCTCTTCAGCCTGCTCATCACCGCCCTCCTCGCCGGTGTCAACATCCCAGGCATCCTCGAGATCGTTCATTTTGGGCTGGAATATTTTGCAAGATAACAACAAAACCGCCGTCGTTGCAACCACAGAGGATCGCAACGACGGCGGTTTTAGTTTATCAATATGAGAACATCACACCGGCCAACGGAATTGTCACTACTGTCAAAACGATCCAGGTCAGGACTGAGAAGACGATCCCAAAAATGTAGGCATATTTCTTATTCGTCGCTTCAAAGCCATGCACCATTGCAGATTGGAAGCTGGCTGCTGGTGTGCAATAAGAAGCGTTCAAACTAAAGAACATGAGGAAGAAAAGCACATATGGATTTCCGCCCAATTGAATGCAAATTGGAATCAGGAATGGTGTGAACATCGCTGCGAGAACAATATTATGGGCAAATTGGGTAATGATACCAAGCAAGATCATGCTGAGCACCATAAAGCTGAACAGACTCATTTCAGAAACGACCGGCATAACAGCCGCCATCAGCGATGACATAATCCCTGTTTCTTCGGAACGCATTGCGTCTGCAAGTGGGAATGTAGCAGAGAGTAACAGGAGCAGCGACCAGTCGATGTACTGGGTCCAGGTCTTTGGCAGATCGATGATGGTTTTGCCCTGAACAGAAACAACTGCCAACACCAAAAGCGCCAACAAACTCCATCCACCAATACCGAGCGCTTGTGCGAATGATGCGCCAAACATGTTAGGAAATACGGATGGGACAACAAGGCAGAGCATGTACACGATCAGCGTAACAAAGCCGATCTTGGCACGCGTTTCTATGGTTTCGTGTTCCATTTTCTCAATTGTCTCTTCTGGCATTCTAAACTTCGACGCATCCATTCTGAATACAAACTTTCCGCATAACAGCATAACAGCCAAAACCAAGCCAGTCGTCACGACACCAACCAAAATAAACTGCGCCGTCGAGAAAGTCAGATCTGTTGTATCAATGAAGTACCCTTCAAAAATCATTGTGGTTGCATGGAACGGCAGGGAAAATACACCCGAAAAGTTTGCCGCTGCGATCATCAAGATGATAAAAGTGATGAGCTTATCGCCGCGATCAAAATGCCCTTCGTCAGCGATCTGCAGAACAACACTCCAGAGGATCAGTACTGCTGCGATCGCAACACCACACAGACCCAGCACATAAGAAGTGAGCACAAGGCCACAGATCAACAGCCATGGCTGTTTACGAAACAGCTTACGCGTCAGCATCCAGTTTGTGATGAGCTTCGTAACGCCCGACGCGTCAAAAGCACCGGCGACAACCATAACTGTGATAACCTGAACGATCTGGGAGTTGCCAAGGCCCGTCATTAACGCCGTAGTCGTGTCCATAATACCCAGCAGCGCCAACATGACAAATCCATAAATGCTTGGCCAGATAAGGTCAACCGTCATCCAGCCGTAGAGTACAACGATAAAAATTGCAAGGGTGCGCATACCGAGCGGCGTCAGCGAACCAATCGTCGGGCAAATGCTGATCAGAAGCGTGATCAACAACATAATCCCAAGATGAATATATTTCTTTTTTGTCATAATGGATCCTCCTCTTCGTAAACCGAAGTATCCGTTCTCTTTGTTTTCTATAAATCCGAATCAAATCGTCTCCATCAATTTTTCTTATGTGCAATTCTCCAAAAAAGCGCGGGACTCTCACAGGAGCAGTCCCGCGCTTTTCAGTCTATGCACTTAGCGTGAAATGTTTTGATGATTTTGGAGGTGACTATCTGATCAAATTGACTCAGATCCCAGAGTCTTCAAGGATCTGGTAAGCAACAGCACCTTCGCACTGCTTAGGCATTCTTACGCCGAGCATGTAAGCGAGGGTTGGGGCCATATCTGCCTGACGGATGATACGGTCGCATTCATAGCCTTCTTTGAATCCCTTGCCGGCTGCGATGAAAATAGGCGTGACACAGGTATCAAAGTAGCCATTTACTTCTGGCAGAGCGTCGCCATGGAGACGATTGACGCCTTCTTCCAGCCAGTAGAGGATGTCGCCACATTCTGGGCCGCCGGTGCCAAGGTTGATGGCGTCTTTGTTACGCATGGCCACAGAAATGACGCGCTTACCATTCAAGCGGTAGCTGTACAAATCGTCGATGATCTGACGTTCCAGTTCATACTTGTCGGCTGGATCGACGATACCGGTTGGATATTTGCCCTTGAGGTTAATGTAGATCTGACCGCCGCGGGTAGCAACGGCACGGGTCTTTTCCCAATCGATCTCTTTGATTGGTTCGCCGTTTTCATCTTTTTTAAGTACTGTGTAGCCAAGTTCGCTCATAACGCCAACGTTGCAGCCAAAGGCATCGCCGATGAGTGGCTTTTCTTCTTCCTCTGGAGTAAGGAGGCCGTGGTCAGAGAAGATGGTGATGGTCCAGCCTTCATCGAGGTAGTGCAGGAAGCGGCCGAGATAACGGTCAGTCTGGAGATAAACTTCTTCGATGGCTTTCTGGTAGCCTTCTTCTTCCATCTTATTCATGATTGGGCGGTTCTTGCCGTAGTACCAGAACATATGACCGCAAGCGTCAACGTTGTGGATGTGGCTGAAGACAACCTGGTAGCCGTTGGTGTCGATAAGGTAGTTCAGGGCGTCAGCCTGCCACTGGCAGAGTACATCCCAGGTAGGGAGCATGATCTTGTTGATGACATCGAGCTGCTTGCCGCCAAAGGTTGGGTTTGGTGGCACATGGCCGCAGTTTTCGACGACCTGCTTGTAGATGCTTCTTGGATGGAAGAGCGTGTCGTGCGCGATGTCGAAAGCCTTGCTCATCCAGAGATGCACTTCGTTACCATCTTCAGAGATGGAGGTCAGGAGCATGTTGCGGTTACCAAGCGCTTTTTCTTCTTTATATACGAATTCATCGACGACATCAGAAACATATTCGCCTTCCTTGAGGACGACGATTGGTTCTGCGTCTTTCTTGCTGTGATAGTAAGCAACGCGGTCGTATTTTCCTTCTTCGTTCTTCAGGATCAGGCATGGACGACGAACCACACCGTTAGAAGTGACAACATAGAATTCCTTAGCGCCTTCTGGAGCGTCTACCCAGCCTTTGGCTTCCTTGATTGGGGAGTTGCAAAGGTCGATCGGCACGTCTTCGATGCCGTCTTCACCATCGCTCTGCTTGAGGATGATGTTGCGCATGCTCATGGAATCGCCGCCAAGGATGCTATTTGCATCGAATACGTCGTCGGCTTCCGGTACGTCTTCAATGACGCAGCCTGCACCAGTATTGTTGGTAGCACCTGGCTTATAAAGCACTTCGGTGAAACGGGTGGATGCGTAGGTCATCTTTTCCATTTCAATCTTGGCAACGCCAGAGTTTGGTGCTGCTGGCTGGGTGCCATCGACAACATGGAGATTTGGGCTGTCACTGGTTGGAGGCCAGGAGCTGCCAGGCCAATGCCATACGAGGGTCTTCATGCCAGCTTCTGCTGTAACGTTCCACAGTGGTTCTGCGTGGCAGAGACGGCTGTCAAGGTTGTAACCAGCGGTATCCAGATGTTCTGGATCCTGACGCCAGAAGCAGGTGATGCCGTGGGTGACAGGCAGTGCGCCGGTAGCCAGCGTCGTCCACAGTGGTGGAGTGATCGTTGGAGGGGTGCAAAGAAGTTTCAGATCGTGTTTCTGTGCGCCGCGTTCGATAAATTTCTGAATGTTAGGGAGTTTTCCCTGGTCGACGAATTTTCTGGTCAGTGTTGGATCCAAACCGTCAACACCGAGCATCAATACCTTGTCTGTTAAAGCCATTTTAATTACTCTCCTTTTGGAAATTTGTTGATGTTTGATCATGGCTTTATTATAGGCCGACGCTTATAGCACGCATAGGTCCTGCTTATTGCATGTTTTTCAAAACGTGTAAGAAATCGTTGCATGCTTCTAGGTTTTCTTTTGCCGTTTCTCCACAACATGCTATAATAAAAGATAGAGCATTCACACGAAAACCGCTATGAGATTGGAGGTCCTGCTATGCGTGCGTAACATTTGAAATATTTTCTGGCTTTGGCGGAGAATCATTCGATCACCAAAACCAGTCTGAAATTTTACACAACGCACCAGAGTGTCAGCAAAATCATCCGCCAACTGGAAGAAGAAATGGAAGCCCAGCTTTTTGTGCGCAGCTCCAAGGGCATGACGCTGACGCCAGAGGGCGAGGTGCTCTTACCGGTGGCGCGCGAAACGGTGAAAGCTTTCCAGCAGGTGCGGCTTGAGCTGGCACACATGACACGCCAAAAGGATCTGGAAGGCGAGCTGCTTCTCTGGGGCACGCCAATCTCAAACGCTGTCGCGACGCCTTCACTGCTCAGCGATTTCAGCGCGCTCTATCCCAAGGTCCGCTATCAGATCAAGGAGGCCAACACTCTTGACTGCATGCAATATGTCTCGTTGCACCACAACGGCCTGGCGCTGGTGGTCATCATGCACAACGAAGCGTATCGGGAAGTCTTCACGCCATACGTCGATCAGGTGCGGCTCCAACCTTTTATGAAGGATGAATACATCTGCGTCGCCGGCGCGCAATCGCCATTGGCGAAGCGCAAAACGATAAGCATCGCTGAATTGATACAGCAGCCGATCGCTATGCTGCAGACAGAGATCAACGAAACGCATCCCTTCACACAGCTGCTCCAACGTTTGGGCAATGTTGAACCGGCGCTGCAAACGCAAAGTCGCCAGCTCTACGGACAGCTCATTGCGTCCGGACGCTACGTCGGCATTTCCAGTCGCCATTATTCTGACGGCAGCCAGCTCATCGCCGACAACGACGCGGTACTCATTCCTTTTGAGGAAGACCTCACCCTCGATATCATGCTCGCCACCAACGCGCAGCCTGCGCTCGATGACGTCAGCAGGGCGTTTGTTGAGCTGGCGCGCGAAAACGCTCCTGAAACAATCTCATAAAATGCGAACGCTCCCCAGCGATGGACTGCTTATTTCCATACGCTGGAGAGCGTTCTTCTTCATCATATCCTTTTTTAGAATCGTGTCATATTCATTCACTGCATGCCCCAGAGGCCAAGATAGTAGCGCAGCGTTTCCTGCGCTGGTGCGGAGAGTTCCTCGAGGGCTGCTGTATCAAATGGCGCGGCTACCGCGTGGTCGCCGCTGATGGCTGTCTCAAATGGCAGCGCGAAGCGCTTGATGGTCTCCTTCATCCAATCCTGAAAATCGCGGCGCACTTTGGCGACGGCGGAGCTTTCTTTATATTGCACGGTTTTGCGGAAGATCGGCGTGGCGGCAACGCCCTGTCGGCGCATTTCCTGCTGCTTTTGCAGGAGATTAAACGGTGCGGTGTCTACGCGCACGTTGAGGCTCGCTGGATCTTTATAAGACGCAAAACCGTAGAAGGTGCGCTCGTATTGTTCCTTGACGATCCAGTCGTCTGCCATTTTTTCGTAGTTTTCTTCCAGCCAGCCGGCAAAATCGGCATAGGCTTCTGTCGATAGTCGATGGCGCTCGAGCGCTTCATCAAGAAAGACGCTGAAAAGATCGAGCGGCTCCCGCGCGTAGCGGCCTTCCAGATCTTTCCGGTAGCGTTCCAAAATATCGGCGGCGCTGTTTGCTGCCGGAGTGGCAGCAAGCGCATCGAAGCATTGCCAGAAACGGCTGTCGAATGCGTCGCGCATCTGTCGCGCACAGGTCAGTTTGGCTTCGTCTGTCATGCGCTCGCGCTGACCGGCAGGAATGATCTCACGCCGCACATAGATCTGCGGAAGCGTCGGCAGGATGCCCTGGCGCGCAGCATTTTCGTAAAAATGGTAAGCTTCGTCCGGATCATCGGTGACGCGATAGAGCACGTCTCCGTCCTGCTTGTAGACGCAGCCGATGATGGTGATCTCTTCGGCAAAGCCGCCAAGCTCTACCATGCGGGCAACATCAATGCCGCACATATCGTCGCGTGTTCCCATTTTCAGCCCACCTCCTTCTGTTTGTTCGCTTTATATTTCTGCAGAAGGTCGTAGAACGCAGATGGCTTTTCGGCGCGGAGCACGTAGTTGCCATCGGTATCGTAATGCAGCTTGATGTCTTCCTGCAGGAAGTTATCGAGATTTTCCTCGCTGAACAGCTCTGCAGTCGCGCCTTTTTTGTAAACGCGTCCACGGCGCAGCATCAGACATTGATCGAATTCTGGTCGCAGCTCTTCTGGATAATGGGTGACGTAAATGATGGCGGTGCCTGTTTCGCGGGCAAGCTGCTGCACCATGTAAAGGGTCTTCTCGCGGGCAAGAACGTCCAGGCCAGTTCCAGGCTCGTCGAGGATGAGAATATCCGGACGCACGAGCAGTGCGCGCGCAATGAGCACATTCTGGCGCTCGCCCTTAGAGAGCATCTTAAACGGATAGTCGATCTTTTCCTCAAGGCCAAATGTGGCCAGCAGCATCTCTGCTTCAACGCGCGCGCGATCGCTGACTTTGCCGCGCACGCCAAGGCTGCCAGACAGACCTGAGAGCACGATATTGATCACGGCCTCCTCGGCGACAACTTTGTCAAAAAACGAACTCGAAACGAAGCCGATGCGTCGGCGCAGACGGAAAATGTTCTCGTCGCTGTATTCTTCGCCGAATACGCGCAAGGTTCCATGGGTATATGGCTGGAATCCGGCGACTGCGCCGAGGAGCGTGGTCTTGCCGCTGCCGTTGAGGCCGAAAACGACCCAATGCTCGCCAGGATAAACCTTCCAGTTTACATCGTGCAGCAGATAATTGTTGCCGGATTTACACGACAGCCCATGCACATCGATGATAGGCGTGTTCTCCACGGCGCTCACTCCCCTTCTGCCAGGTCGCTGTCGCGGAAAATGCTGGTGCGGCCCAGCGCGTCTGGCTTGATATCGAGGGGCACGCAAAAACCGTTTTCATCGCTGATGCCAAGCTTGTCGTTCTGCCAGTCCATGATCTCGCTGATCTTGGCGATGTTCATGCGGCGGCGCTGCTTATTGTCTTCCAGCCCCTGATACATATTAAAATGAAAGGTGTCGACGTAATATTTTGCTGCCAGATACACCTCGCGTTCAACACCAAATTCAATGCGACCGCATTTTGGGCAAAAGAGCTCACTGCGCGCCGCCTCACAATTATGATACATGATACGTTCAACCTTCAACGGACTGCCGCAGTATTTGCACACACAGCGCGCTGCGCGCGTTTTCAGCGTGTCCAGATCGAGCGCCGCAGAACGTATTTCCTGATTTTCTTCCACAGGTGATCATCCTCTCTCCATATGATATATATTTCCTTTTATTTTATACCATCTATAATAGATTCCATAGTTCCAAATTGTTGCACGGCGCCCCGCCTCTGCAACGATTTGTTGCCGCGCGCGAGCAGAAGTTGTCCTCGGCGGTCATTATTTAATTGCGAAGAAGGCGCTGGTCCGTTATTATAGTAGATAACAGGCGCGCCGCCGAAACTGCGCGCACTTACTTTAATGCAACAGGAGGGATTCTCCTTGAACCATAAACGTTTACTCAGCAGTCTTCTGGCGGCTGCATTTTTGCTCACAGCGGCACCGGCGCTTGCAAGCGAAGCCTCACCGGCGGTGATCGACGAAAGCCGCATCAATCCAGCCTACACGGAATGGATCGAAAATGGTCGCCAGGGGCCGGCGCCGTCGGCACAGGATTTTTCCTATCTCAGCGAAAGCTACGCAGCGCTGGCGGATCAGGCGCAGACGCGCACAAGCCGCGGCAGCTTGCCGTCAAGCTACGATCTGCGCGAATACGGGCTGGTGGATTCTGTGGTGAACCAGGGCGATCTCGGCGTCTGCTGGGCGATCGCTGCAAATTCTTCAGCGGCGGGCAGCATCCGCGATCAATTTCCGCAGCTGACGCTTTCGCCGATGCACACGGCCTGGTTCTGCTACCACGGTAACGAAGAGGAAGAATATGCGCCGCTGTCCGATCCTTATCTCACTGGCGGCAACGATGCCCGCGCTGTCGGCACGCTGACTGCCTGGAAAGGGCCAGTGACGAACGACAAGGCGCCGCTTTTGACGAACGAACGGCCGCATCTCGACGAAAGTCTGCGCTACGCTGCCGATTTTCATTTGCAGGACGCCTATTACATGCCAACTGGCAGCTATTCCGGTCCTGGCACAGACAACCACGTCCCGGATTCCATCACCAAGCAGCTGATCATGACCGTTGGGCCAGTCAGCACAAATTACTATTCCCACGGGCTCAGCACCTACAATCCATCCACCCACGCTGTGTACAACAACGTCGTCCGAGCTTCGGACCACGCTGTGCTCATTGTTGGCTGGGACGACAACTATCCAAAAGAAAACTTTGTCGCCGGCAATCAGCCAGAGCACGATGGCGCCTGGCTGGTGCGCAACAGCTGGGGCAACGGCTGGGGCGACGACGGCTATTTCTGGCTTTCCTACGAAGACCAGACCATCGCCTGTGGCAATGCCTATCTGCTTGAAGAAGCCGACAATTACGCCCACAACTATCAGTACGACACCGTCGGCTGGTCCTACTCGATCGCCACAGATCCGAACAACCCAACCAGTGGCACAGCGGCGAATATTTTTACCGCCGAAAGCGACGAGCAGCTGGAAGCTGTCTCCTTCTACACAACCGACGCTGGCGCTCGCTATCACATCTCCGTTTACACAGGCGTAGAGGACGGGCAGCCAACTTCCGGCACCTGCGCCCTCGCCGAACAGAGCGGCCGCGAAACCTACGCCGGCTACCACACCATCGAGCTTGACGAGCCTGTTGCGCTCAAAACCGGCGAGCAATTCAGCATCGTCGTCACCTTTGAAAATCCTGGCTACACGCTGCCAGTGCCGATCGAATGGTGCCCGATGCCATCGGACAATTATGTGCCTGTCTACATGGGCGACGGCGGCGAAAGCTACATCTACACGCAGAACGGCTGGCAGGATGTCGCCGGACCGACGGACAACCACTACTACATCACCAACGTCTGCATCAAAGGCTTCACCAATCCGCTGCCAGATTCCGGCGCCGCAGTGCCACAGGTACGCTTCTCCAAAATGGAAGGTCCTGTCGCCGACGGCACGAGTCTCTCGCTTTCTACCACAGGCGAAGCAGACATTTACTGGAGCGACGGCGACAGTTTCCAGCGCTACACCGGCCCGATCAGCCTCGACGAGCTCGACGCCGCAGGTGACAACGTCACCATTCGCGCTTACGCCGAAGCGGGTGGCAAACGCGGCAACACCACCAGCCGTACCTTCACCCGCGCCACGGCTCTGCTCAGCGATCTCGCCGTGCGCTATGGCGATACGACACAGCATCTCGATGTCAGCGAAAACGCGCAGAGCGTCACGCTGCCGCTGGAAGCAGAAAGTGTGCAGCTCATGGCGCAGAGCGGCGATCGCATCAGCCTCGATGGTGAAACGCTCAGCTCCGGCGATTGGAGCAGCGCCGTGTCGCTTGCGCCAGGTGAAACGAAAAACTTCCAGCTGCGCGTCAGCGCAGACGGCAAAAGCGACAGCACCATCACCCTCCAGATCACCCGCGGCACCGGCAGCACACCTGGACCAAGCGACAGCCCGCTCTACCCTGTCCAGATCTCGGAGAAGCCTGAGCACGGCAGCATTCTCATTTCACCGACTGCCGCCGCCAAAGACACCATCGTCACCCTCACCGTTTCTCCAGACGCCGGCTACACCCTCGACGCGCTCAGCGTCACCGCTGACGCCGGACGCCGCATCGAGATCCGCGCCGAAGGAAACGGCCGCTACACCTTCAACATGCCAGACGGCGCCGTCAGCCTTGACGTGCGCTTCGCCAAAATCGGCGAGGACGCCGTGCCGTTTGACGACGTGTTCTCTAGCGACTGGTTCTTCGAGCCGGTGCGCTACGTCTACGAAAACGGGCTCATGATCGGCGTCTCCGACACGCTCTTTGGACCGCAAACGCCTGTCACCCGCGCCATGATCTGGGCCACCCTCGCTCGCCAGGCAAACGCGCAGGATCTGCCAGCTGGCGATGAATGGTACAGCGGCGTGCAATCCTGGGCCATCGAAAACAATATTTCCGACGGTCTGCGGCCAAACGACAGCGTCAGCCGCGAAGAGCTCATCACCATGCTCCATCGCTACAGCAATGCGCCAGCAGCCAGCGCTGATCTCGACCGTTACACAGACGCCGCCACCATTTCGCCATGGGCAGAAGACGCCATGCGCTGGGGCGTCGAGCAGGGGCTCATCACCGGTCTCACCGACACCACCCTGGCTCCGCGCGAAGGCGCAACGCGCGCACAGCTCGCAGCCATTTTGCAGCGCTTTATCAATCTCTCATAAAACAGCAATGCCCCACGCCGACGGATCGTCAGCGTGGGGCATTTTCTATGCGTGTAGTTTACTTCTGTGGCAGAATATCTTCGACTTCAGCATGTGGACGTGGGATAACGTGTACGCTGAGCAGTTCACCAACGCGCTGTGCAGCAGCAGCACCAGCGTCAGTCGCAGCCTTGACAGCGCCGACATCGCCGCGGACCATAACGGTGACGAGCCCGCCGCCGACAAATTCCTTACCGATGAGGGTAACGTTTGCAGCCTTTACCATGGCATCTGCTGCTTCAATGGCGCCTACCAAACCTTTGGTTTCGATCATACCGAGTGCTTCATTCTTAGTCATGTTGATTTCCTCCTAAATTTTGCTTTTTATTTTTAATTTTAATTAGTGAACAATCTCTACAGTCCCTGCGACACCCATCGCATTGGCTTCTTCGGTGTCGAGATGACATTCCAGTTTTGAACTTGTGGTCACACGAATGGCAACGTTGTCATAAATGCCGCCGCGCAATCCGCCCACGCGGATCTTGACGATCTGCCCATCCTGCACACCATAGGCCTGCGCGTCTGCTGGCGCCATGTGGATATGACGCTGAGCGACGATGAGCCCCTGCGCCGTCTGCACAGATCCTTTTGGACCGACGACGGTGATGCCCGGCGTTCCAGCGAGATCGCCGGAAAGTTTGGCTGGCGCTTTCACGCCAAGCTTGAAGCAGTCGCCGGCGACGATCTCGATCTGCGTTTCTTTTCTCACCGGACCAAGCACGCGCACTTTTTCGATCGCGCCCTTTGGTCCGCAGATGGTGACTGTTTCTTTGCAGGCGAATTGTCCCGGCTGAGAAAGCTCTTTCATCGGTGTCAGCTGATAGCCTGCGCCGAAAAGCTGATCCAGATCCGCCTGTGAAAGATGGATGTGACGGTTGGAAATCCCCACCGGCACGCCAGTGGCGTTGCTGGCCGCATTTTCTTTGGAAGCCTCCTGCACGGCTTTGAGCAGCGCCTGCATGAGCACTTCATATTCCTTGCTGGCCATCTCACTCACCTCGCAGCACTTTTGCGAGCATTTCGACGATCTCGTTCAGCTGCTTGGCGTCGATCTCGTCGCCAATGTTCGCGCCATTTTTGCAGCCTGTCATGCAGCCGCCGTTCTGGTACTGCTCAGGGGAAAGATAGGTGCTCCCTGCGCAGGCAGTCGGTGCGCTCGCGCTGATGCGCTGCGTATTCGCAGCGGTGTTGCCGAAAGCGCCAGGAATGCTGCCCAGCTCTGGATGGTTGAAGGTTGGATCGTCCGCAACCATGGTTGCACAGTTTTTGAGACCGAAGGCGACCTTCTTGATATTAATGAGATTCAGCGGGCTGACATTTTCCGACGTCGAGCTGCCGCCCCAGGTGCCGCAGCCAAGGGTGAAGGATGGCACAAGACCTGTGCTGCCGCCAGTGCCGCCCATACTGCCGCCGGTATTCACGAGAATGCGGCTGGCTGGCTTGCGCGTAAATTCGAGGATGATGTTGCGATCCTCTGTGTGCAGGCTCATCGTGTGACCGATGCCGTTCTGCAGGAGCGCGATCGAAAGATCGCAAGCTTCGTGCCAGTCCTTGACGACGTAGAACGCAAGAACGGTGGTGAGTTTTTCGTAGGAAAGCGGATAGCCATCACCGACGCCGCCCTGTGGCCCGATCAGCACGGTGGTGTTTTCCGGCACAGAAATCCCAGCTGCGCTGGCGATGACGAGCGGAGAGCGACCGACAAATTTGGCGTTCATGGCGTGGCCGCCATTTTTGAAGAGGAGCTTGCAGACCTTGTCTGTTTCCTCTGGGCTCATAAAGTACGCGCCCTGCGCTTTCAGCTCGGCGATGACAGCATCCTTGTTGCATTCTTCGCAGATGATGGACTGCTCCGACGCGCAGATCGTGCCGTAGTCAAACGTTTTCGATGCGATGATGTTTGTCACCGCTTGCTTGATGTTGGCGGTACGCTCGATGTACGCTGGAGAATTCCCGGCGCCGACGCCGAGCGCTGGTTTGCCGGCGCTGTACGCAGCTTTGACCATACCCGGACCGCCGGTGGCGATGATCATCTTGACTTCCTTGCAGTGCATGAGTTCATTGGTCGCTGGCATCGAGGTCTTGGTGATGCAACCGATGGTATTTTCCGGCGCGCCAGCTTCGACAGCGGCCTGCGCCATGAGCTCAGCAGCGCGCGCGGTGCATTTCACTGCAGATGGATGTGGAGAAAAGACGATGGCGTTGCGCGCTTTGACGGCGATGATCGATTTGAAAATCGCTGTCGAGGTTGGGTTGGTGGATGGCACGATGCCCATGAGCAGACCAACAGGATCTGCCACATCCATGGTGCCGAGGGCTGGATCCTCGTGGATCACGCCGATGGTCTTCATATCTTTGATGGCATCGTACAGCAGGGTGGATGCCATGTGGTTTTTATACGTTTTGTCGGCAACCTTGCCGAATCCAGTTTCTTCGACTGCCATCTGTGCGAGGGTCACAGCATTTTCCTCAGCGACGCGCACCATATTGCGGATGATGCGATCGATCTGATCTTCTGTGTAGGTTGCCAGTTTTTCTGTAGCGATCTGTCCCTTGCGGGCCAAATCTCTGGCTTCCTGTACCGACCGTAAATCGTAATCAATATTTTCCATTTAAAGGGCGACCTCCTTTATCTATTGTGATCATTCTTCTGCTTCGTAATGTTTTGTAAGTTCTGCGAGCAAGGTTTCCTTATTCGCCTTGGAGATTGCGCGTCCGGCGATCGCCAGATCGTCGTATTCACGAGCGAGATTTCTCAGCGCCACGACTTTTTCCGACGCGAGCGCTTTCATCACAGCGGCGACGCCGTGGGTCTCGATCAATCGATCGAGATTTTCTTTCGTGAGTTCAGCGAAAGTGATCGCGTCCTGATCTTCTGACGAAGATTCTGCGACATCCTTGACAACAGCTGGCGGTTCAGCGCTCAGCGCTTTTTCACTCAAGCCTCGCCTGGGACACTCTCCCTGTTCGCGGAGCTCTGCGAGCGGGATGGGATTGACGATGCATTCGCCCACTTCCGGATGCGGACGAGGGATCACGTGCTGGGTGCGCAAGCAATTTTCGCCCAAACGCGCTGCAGCTGCTGCGCCAGCATCGACAGAGGCCTTGACCGCTGCGACATCACTGGTAACGATGATGGTGACGATCCCGCCTTTGACAAAATCTCTTTCCAAGAGTCGCACTTCGGCGGCTTTTAACATAGCGTCCGCTGCTTCAATGGCAGGGACCAATCCATAGGTTTCGATCATACCGATAGCTTCCATGATTAACCTCCTTGGTCAGTACTCAATGTGTAACATAGAAAACCTTCACCTTGCCCGGCGTGCCGAAAGTCAAACGCGCACCGCGTTTGAAGAGCAGACAGTCGCCGACACCGGCTGTGAAAACACGTCCGTCTTTTTCAACCGTCAGGGTTCCATCGATGACGTAGTAGATCTCCTGACAGTCCACGTTCCAGGAAAACGTGCAGCGATCGATCGTCATAAGGCCAGCGTTCAGCGGCACGCCATCGCCAGCGCCGATGAGTTCGTTGTAATACACCTGGTCACCGGGATGTCCGGTATCCAGCGGCTGGAATTTTGCCGTATTGCTCCGTACGAGCTTGACCATGCCGGCGCTGTCGCTTTCTGATACATATGGCGCGTCCACGCCGACGGCGTTCATCAGCTGACCGAGCATGCCTTTTTCTGTAAGGATCTGCAGCGCTTTATAGATCAGGTTGCTGTCAAGCGTTCCCGCTGTCTGTGGCGCGGCTTTTTCACAGGCAGTGCTCGCCGCAGAATCTGCTGCGGTTGTCGCTGTCGGCGCGCAGCCTTCGCTGAAAGAAATCCCGGCATTTGCGGCAACGTCGCGCGCTGACGGCGTGATGATGGTGCTCGCGTCCACGTAGATGACGTGTTCGCCTGCTGCCACAGCGTGTTCCACATCCTTGGCACAGATCAGTTTTTTCATTGGATCACATCCTTTCGCCTGCGTTATTTTCTATCATTTATAATAAAGTTGGGATCAAAAGCTCCGATGGCGACGGAATGACTTCGGCATCAACGAGGAGTCCTTTTTCCTTCGCGATCTCCAGCCCGGCATCGGTGCCAGCCTGAACAGCTGCCACATCGCCGGTGTAGGTGAAGTAGCTTTTTCCGCCGAGGCCATTGCCGAGACGCAGTTCGATCGGTTCGAGCTCAGCAGCTTTGAGGATCGCATCTGCGCAGACGATCATCGTCGCCAGCGAGAAGGATTCCATGATGCCCACGGCCTGCACGCGCTCCGGCATTGTTGCGCCGGTGATCGCCGGGAAAACGCCAGGATCGACGTTCGGGATGATGATCGAGTCGATGAAGAACTCGCCGGCCATGCGCTCGCCGATGCGCACAGAATCTTCCACCGCCGCCACATCGCCGTGAACGATGGCGATGTATTTTCCTGGGCAGGTGGAGGTGGCTGCTGCGAACTCCACCTCAGAGATCTTGGCCATCTGGTCGGCCGCGTAGATGCCTTTGGCGATACTGTTAAATTCAACCATACCTATTGCCCGCATTGTTCTATCTCCTTACTTCTATATAATAGGGTGTCACTTCGCTCACGCTGCCGCTGATGCTCGCATGGATCGCAGCGCCGAGCTTATCCTGCGCGATCTCGCCGATCTTCTGTCCTGCTTCCACATGCGCACCAACGCTGACTGTTGGCACAGCCGGCGCGCCGACATGCTGGCGAGTGGAGATGCGGATCACATTCGGCGTCACGGTTTCCTCGCTCATTGGCGCTGGCTGGTCAAAATCATGCAGCCCGAGACGCGCGATCAGGCGCTTGGATGGCACCTGGCGATAGGGGCGCATGCTGCGTGGCTCGAAAACATCTTTCTCGCGCTGGTAGCGGATGCCCTCCTGCTGCTGCAGCCCTTTGAAAAAGAGGTTGGCCATTTTTGGATGGAGCCCGGCTGGACAGCTGAACAATTCGCAGAGATTACACTGGCAGCAGAGCTGCGCGAGCTCTGTTCCTGCAAGATCGCCGGTGAAATAATTCTGCGCCCGCATCATTTTGTGCGGTTGCATATTGTGGCCCAGCAGATAACGTGGGCAGAGATCGGTGCACATGCGGCACTGCTCGCAGGTGGCCTTGTTCACCTTTCTGGCCTGTTCCAGCGTCGTCGATTTTTTAGCGATGAGCGGATGGCGTTTTGGTAAAATAATAAAGCCCTTGTTTTTCTTTGAGATGTAGCCGCCAAGATCTTTCATCACTGGCCCCATCATCGGGCCGCCGTCGATCACAGCGTAGTCTGTGAAATCGTCGATGCCGGAAAGCTTCAGCACGTCGATGATCGGCGTTCCGACAGGAACCTTCACGGTGAGGCGACGCGGCACATCGCCAGCGATGGTGATGTATTTTTCTGTCACTGGCTGGCCCTGGCTCGCCTTGTAAATATTGAGCGCTGTCTCAGAATTGACGACGACGCAGCCGACAGCGATCGGAATGCCAGCTTCTGGCACGACGCGTCCGGTCAGCTCATGAACGAGCACCTGCTCGTCGCCAGCTGGATACACATCCGCCAGCTCTTTCACCTCGACGAAATCTGCCAGCCCGAGGGCCTGGATGCGCTCGCGCAGAAGCGCGATGACTTTGTCGTGTTTTTTCTTGATGCCGATGATCGCGTGCTGCGCGTTCACAGCACGCCCGGCCATCTCAAATCCCTTGATGATCTCGTCAGGATAGAGCGCCATGAGCTGCTGGTCCACGCGCAAAAGCGGTTCGCACTCAGCGCCGTTCATTAAAATATATTCTGCTTCGGATGCGAGCTTGGCATGGGTCGGAAAACCAGCGCCCCCGGCGCCAATGACCCCCGCATTCCGTATTTGTTCTATCAGATTCATTCTCACACCCCGCTTTATTCAAAACTGCAATCTTCATCTATGATGCCGACGACGACGGCATCCACAGGAACGTCGTCATTGCCGAGCATGCGTCTGGCAGAGGAGCCGGTGGTGATGATCACGCGATCGCCGATGCCAGCGCTGATGATGTCAACGACGATGATCCGCTTGCCGGAATCACTGCCACCGCCAATGATCTCCGCCTGCATCAGCTTGAGTCCATTCAGCGACTCTGCTTTGCGCGTCGACCAGATGTGGCCAGTCAATTTTGCTGTAAGCATGTGTACCGTGTCCCTCCCTGTACTTCCTGCTGGATCTGCGCCAGCGCCGATTCGACCGACGCCGTGTCGCCAAATATCGCCAGCAGGATCATATTCTGCGGGCAGCTGCCGCGAATATCTTCGACGGTGACGCCCACCGCTTTTTCTGCAATGTCTGCCGCCACGACCATGTCGATCATTTTTCCCTGCACAAGCCCGATGGCGTCTGTGCAGGGCGGCAGGGTATTTCTGTCCGATCCCTTGCGCCGGAGCAGAATATCGACGGTGCCTGCCGACGGCGACTTGATGATGCGAATATCCATGACCCTCACTCCTCGATCGCTTCTGGCTTGCAGCTGAGCGCAATGCCGAGCGGCGTCACGAACATCGGATTTTTCGGCTTGTGCGTTGGCACGCCGGTGCGCTTTTCAATGACGGCCTCAATGCCTGTGAAGCAGCAGGTGCCGCCGACCAGCGCGATCGCGTCCACATCGTGTCCTTCTATGTGACGGCTGATGATCGTCGCCACCTTGTCGATGACGGGCCGCACAACCGGCATGAGCTCCTTGTGATGCGCGTCGTCGCGTTTATAGAGCTCGGCATCTGCGAAGGATTTTCCATACGCGCCGGCAATGACCAGCGAAAAATGGGTGCCGCCGGTTGGTTCGTCGGCGATGTAGGAAACGTTGCCATCTTTGAAGATCGAGATCCCAGTGGTGCCGCCGCCAATATCCACAACGGCGCCGTTTTTCATCTGGAGCACGAGATTGGCTGCTGTGGATTCATCGAGCAGATTTGTGCATTCAAACCCGGCGCCTTCGATGACGTTTTTCACAGCGCCTCCGTCGAGGGTGTCGGTTCCCGGCGGGATCGCACCAGCAGCGTAGACGAGTTCGACGCCGAGCTTGGCTTCGATCTCTTCCTTCAGCTCGCGCACGATCTGCACCGCGCCGATGTAGTCAACGACCATACCATCGCGCACAACGTCTGCATAGCGCATAGCGCCGGCGATCGGCTGCTTGTTTTCGTCGAGCACCGCGATGACCACGCAGGCAGTGCCGAGATCGACGCCGGTGTAATAGATCGAAGATTTGTGCGTGAGCGGCGTCGCGATCACTTTTTCAAAAGCTGCGACCATTTCGTCGCAGGCTGTAAAATTCATGCGTTCCTCTGACATGCTCTGCCTCCCATCGTTTGACATATCAGCTGTGACAGTCGGTTAATGATCTGGTTCAATTTCGTCGTCAGTTTTTCCCGCAGCTTGTCGTCATGGATCTTCTCAGCGAGCTCCAGCTGCAGCAGGCGCAGGTCGCTGCGCAACTCAGCCAGTGTGAGCAGGGTTTCCGCCTGTTCCAGCTGCATGCAGAATTCGTTGACTGCAACACAATCGGAAAGCGGCTGGGAAAAATTTTCCTCGTCCATACCGGCACAGCCTGTGCAGAAAAGATCCGCCACCTCGTAATTGTCGGATGTGCAGAGCGCAAGCAGCGAAAGCTGTCGGCCCAGCGCAGTCAGCTGCTGCGCCGTCTGCACATCACTGGCGAGCAGTTTCTTCTCGGCCCGCAGAAATCGCAGGCGCTCCGCTTCCAATTTCAGCTTGAGCCAGCTTTTTTCATGCTCGGATGCTGTTTCAGCAGGGATTGCTGATCGTGCAGCACGCGCCTGCGATTTTTCGCTGCGCCCGCCGTACATATTGATCCCTCTGTCGATGAGAAATTGTCTGGCGCCAGGCGTCAGCCGTTCTCCTTCCTTTGGATCGTAGGATGAAAAGGGCTGTGCCTTATACAGCGCCCTGAGATCATTTTCTGTGATGAACTTCATGCTTCCGCCCTCCCTCCAGTTCTTGCAAATACTTTTTGAGATCCTCCAGGCCTTCTCCCGTCACCATGCTCACGGCAAAATACGGAGCCGCGACGCCGATCTCTGCCAGCTGGCGCTCAACGAGTGCTCGATTTTGCTGCGCCAGATCGCATTTGCTGATGACGCCCACCACCGGGCAGCGAAAGATCTGCGCAAATCCCGGCGAGTACAGCGGCTGTGGATTTTCCTGATCGACGAGCACGAGGATACACCAGGCATCCTGCGCGAGGGCAATGAGATGCTGATACATCCACGTGTTCTCGAGATACGCGCTCGGCACCTCCAACGTACGCTGGCGATAGCTCGTGTCGAGGGTGCGCTTCAGCGGTCGCTCCTCGCCGTTGAGAAAATTGGCGAGAGCAGATTTTCCGCTTCTGGCAGGGCCTGCGATCATGATGCGTTTTCTCTTCATGTTTTCGTCACAGCCACGGTGTCAAATCCGAGCAGCGACTGCAGCGTTTCCGTGACAGCCTCGAGGGCTGTCTGCACACTCTGCACATCGCCGCTGATGATGACCGAGCCTGTGAAACGATCGAGAAATCCGATCTCCACCTCCGCAGCTTTCGTCGCAATATCCGCAGCGATGATCGCGGTCTCGCACGGCGTCAGCGTCAAGATGCCGAGCGCGCCCTGCTCGTCGATGCCGAGACGCTCGTAGATATCTGCCATCGGCGAAGCGATCACGTGAGCGATGGTGACCTGTTTGCCAGGCACCGATTCCTGGATGATCCTTTCCATGGGTTTGTCGTTCATAGCCAGGCTCCTTTCTAGTGCCTGATCACCGTCACTGGGAAATCCGATCCGCTGATCCAGCCCTCGATGCGATCGAGATCGTCGTCAGAAAGGCTCGGATCGCCATCGATGGCATAATCCATGCCGAGCTGCGTGTATTTATTGACGCCGAGCTTGTGATACGGCAGCAGATCGATTCCCTTGAAATTTTTCAGATCCTTATACGGCGTGAGAAAATCGATGACGGCGCGAATCTCCGGCTCGCTGTCATTGATCCCTTTCAGGAGCGGCATTCGCACCTTCACATTGTGACGGCGCTGAAGCAGCGTCTCGAGATTGTCGAGGATCATCTCGTTGCGCACGCCGGTGAGTTCCGCGTGGCGCTCCGGATCCATGTGCTTGATGTCGAAAAGAAAGAGATCGACGACTTCTGCAAATCTGAGCAGCACATCTTTTTTCGCGTAGCCGCAGGTTTCAATGGCGGTGTGCAAGCCTTCGCGTTTGCACGCTTCCAGAAGATTGATCGCCGCTTCCGGCTGAGAGGTGACCTCGCCACCGGAAAGCGTCACACCGCCGCCGGACTGCTCGTAGAACACGCGGTCCTCTTCCAGGTAAGTGAGAAGATCGCTCACCGGAACCTGTTCGCCGGCAACCTTCAACGCCGACTGCATACAGGCGCGCACACAGCTGCCGCAGCCGATGCAGTCGATGGCACGGTTGATCAGATGCTCGCCGTTTGCTGTGATGCTGTGGATGTGCTGCGGGCAAACCGCCACACAGGCGCCACAGCTGACGCAGGCTGTCGGCTTGAGCATGATCTGAAACTTGCGTTCCAGTCCTTCGGGATTGGCGCACCATTTGCAACGCAGGGGACAGCCTTTGAAAAAGACCATGGACCGCACACCAGGACCATCATATAGATTGTATTTCTGTTTATTAAATATGAAGGCTTTGCGCCCAATGTTTTGGTTTTCCATTTTCTCTCTCCTGTCCCGCGAACGCCTTAGAGCTCTGTCAGAACGGTTCGGCTGATGATCTCATCCTGCACATCCTTGCAAAGCTCGGTGAAGAATGCGCTGTAGCCAGCGACGCGGACGACGAGGTCCTTGTAGCGGTCAGGGTGTTTCTGTGCGTCGAGCAGGGTTTTGTTGTCCATGTAGTTGAACTGCATCTCGCCGTTGCCGAGGGCGCAGGCTGTGCGCAGCAGAGTGATGATGCCCTGTTCCCCTTCCGGCGTGTCAAGCAGACCAGCCATGAGCTTGAAATTGTGCACGAGACCGATGTTCATATTGTCGTTGCTCATTTTCGACACAGATTTGATGATGGCGGTTGGGCCCTTGAAATCTGCGCCCTGGGTTGGGCTGATGCCGTCGGACAGCGGCGTCCAGGCAGCACGGCCGCCAGCGGATGCGCCGGTCATCTGACCGAATGGCGTATTGTTGGAGATGGAGAGGGTGCCGTGGCTGAGCACGGAATACAGGGTTTTGTATTTTCTGTGCTCCATCTCGGTGAAATTGATGAGATCGGCAGCGATGTAGTCTGCATAGTCGTCGTCGTTGCCATATTTTGGCGCGTTCAAGCAATCCTGACGGATCTGCTCGTAGCCCTGGAAGTCAGCGACGAGGGCGTCGTTGAGCTGGCGCAGCGTGTATTTCTTGTCGTCGAACACGAGCTTTTTGATCGCTGCCATCGCGTCGGCGTAGGTCGCCAGCCCGGACCAGACAACACCAGGCCCAAAGTTATACATGGCGCCGCCGGCGGAAACATCGCGGCCATTTTCCATGCAGCCTTCGTACATGATGCTCATGAGTGGTTTTGGCGCCAGCTCGCGGTGTACACGCTGGCTGATGACGGTGGCGACGGCTGTCCATTTGGTGATATATTTGATCTGCTCTTTAACGGCGGCGTCGAACTGCTCGTAGGTTTTGTACTGGTCGAGATCGCCGAGATCCGGTGTGACCTGCTTGCCATACCAGAGCGGCACGCCGTGGTTGAGCACAAGCTCGATGCAGATCGGCCATTGCGTGTAGGACGTCGACGTCCACTGATAGAGACGGCCGGATTTCTGCGGTTCGACACAGCCCATGAGACAATAATCGCGCGCATCTTCGATGGACACGCCCTTGGCGAGCATCATCTTGATGTGGGTGTCGTCGAAATGGCAAGCTGGGAAGCCCATGCCACTGCGAATGACGTCGACGATTTTCTTCATATATTTCTGCGGCGATTTCTGGTGAATGCGGCAGGCCAGCGATGGCTGGTAGATCTTGACGTGGCGCACAGCGTCCATCAGCAGATAGGTCAGCTCGTTCGTCGCATCGCGGCCATCGCGGGTAATACCGCCCACGCACATGTTGACGAATGGCTGATACCCTGCAAAGAACTTGGAACCGCCTTCAGAGGTGATCCACATCATTTCACTCATTTTGATGAGCATGCAGCCAGCGAGCTCAAAGGCCTGGAAGTTGTTGAGCTTACCGGTTTCGATGTCGTGCTTGTAGAATGGGTACATGTACTGGTCGACACGACCGATGGACATACCGGTCTGGTTTTCTTCGACTGGCAGCAAGCTTTCGATGGTCCACACAGCCTGGATGGCTTCCCAGAAGGATTCTGGCTTGTGCGCTGGTACACGTGCGTTGACGCGGGAAATTTCAAGAAGTTCCTGTTTGCGCTTAGGATCGCTTTCCTTTGCAGCAAGCTCAGCTGCATAGTCGGAAAGACGCTTTGCATAAATCATAACACCTTCTGTGGTGTCGATGACAGATTTGTAGAAGTAGATCTTATCAAGATCTTCAGGGTTTTCATAATCGAGCTGAGCAAGGTGGTCTTTTGCTTCCTGCTGAATGTCGAGCATGCCCTTTTTCATGAGAATGACGTCGTAGCCAGGGTTGGAGTCACCGCCGCCGTTGATGGCATGATAGGAGCAGTCAGAAACCATGGATTCACCAGAAAGTGCCCACACGCCTGCTTCACGATACTGGGTTTCGCAGTATTCGTCGACAGACTTCCCTTCCCAGAATGGGAAAAGTTCTTCACGCATGATGCGCTTGTCTTCTTCGGAAATGTAGAATGGGTCCTGTGGACGATTGCCGATGGTGTCGATTTCATCGACCATCCAGCGCCATGCGATATCTGGAGCAAAGGCGCCGACACGAGGGCCGCCGGTAGGGTTACCAACGATCAGTTCATTGTCCTGGATGACGAGCGGCGCCGTTTCGCAGCAATAGCGGAAGCACTTCGCACGCAGCTCGATCTTAGGCAGACCAGGGTTTTCTTTGGTAATCTTTGTAACGGCACGAGCACGGTAGGTGGAAATGGATGGTACCTGCTTGAGGAAGTTTTCTTTGAGTTTTACGAGACGTTCTGTTGGGCCAAGTGGCACACCGTCTTCGTCTACTTCAGTCGTAGCAGCAGCGATGGAAGAATAATAAGGAAGCTTTTCTCCCGTATCGTCGCTGTCAGCAGCAGGTGCTGCTGGTGTGGATGGTACCTGTGCGATGTCGTCGGAAACGGAGGCAAATACCTTCATCAGGGATGCGCGCTCAGCGTCTGACATGTTTTTTGTCGCTTCTGCGATCTTGTCGGAAAATTCACGAATATCCACGTTATAACCTCTCTTTCATAATCTCTTCTATAATTGATGGCACGATGCGTTCGCCTTAGCGGCTGCGTCTCAATGCCTGTTCAAGCAAATTTTGTAACTGCTCCAGCTCTTCGTCGCTGAAACCCTGGTTATCGGTTTTTTCTTCCTTGTGCGCTGGCAAACCAAGATCGAGATCTTCGATATTGCGCACGCCGATGCCAACCCGTCTTACATAAATCAGGTTGAGCGGCGAAACATTGTCCGATGTAATCCCCAAGCCCACGGTTCCACTGCCAAGTGTCATTGCCGGGAACAGGTTTGTCGTCATCCCCATGCTGCCATACACAGCCGGAGTGTTGACAAGAATACGGGCCACCGGTTTTTTCAAGGCAAACTGCTCGATAACCATCGGATCTTTGGAGTGAATCACCAGAGTGTGGCCTTTGCGCTCGGTCAGAAGCAGCTCGATGCATTTTTCGCAAGCGTTCATCCAGTCGTCCTCAATGTAATAACTGAGCACCGGACAAAGCTTTTCACGCGAGTACGGATTGGACATCGAAACATATCTTTGTTTGGCGATGAGCACGGTGGTATCAAGCGGCACCTCGATCTTCGCCCAGCGGGCAAGCTCAAGCGCTGTTTTTCCGATTGGTTCCGGATTTGGCGTACCATCTTTGAAAAAGAAAAGCTCACCCAAACGAATCGCCTCGTCGTCGTTCATGAAGTAGGCACCATGTTTTTCAAACAAGGCGCGCACCTCTGGTTCAACACAACCATCGACGACAACCGACTGTTCTGCGGCTGAAACGACACCGTTGTCAAAGGTCTTCGAGGCAATGATGTCACACACAGCCTGTTCCAGGTCTGCCGTTTTTTCGATGAAGGCCGGGCCATTGCCAGCGCCGCCGTAGATGACGGGCTTGCCGGAATGCTTGGCTTCATCAAACATTCCCGGCACGCCGGTGACCATGATGAGGGACGTTGCTTCATGCTGCATAAGCTCACGCGTACCGGCTTTCGTCACCGTGTGCAGATAGCTCAATGCCCCTTCTGGCAAACCGACTTCCGCTGCTGCCTCAATTAAAATATCGAGCACGCGCGCACTGGTGCGTTCTGCCCTTGGATGCGGAGAAAAAACGACTGCATTGCCGCTTTTTATCGCAATCAGCGCATTGTAAATCGTCGTCGACACCGGACTCGTCGCCGGGCAAAGGCTTACAATCACCCCAAGAGGCACACCAATGTCCAAAAGCTGGCGCTCTTCATCGCGGTGAATGATGCCAACGCATTTCATTTCTCTGAGATGACGTGGCAGATACTCGGTGACAAAACGGTTTTTCAGCAATTTGTCCTGCCAATTGCCATAGTCGGTTTCATCTGCCGACATCATCGCCAGTTCTTTTGTATATTTTGCCGCTTCCTGCGCCATATGCTCCACGATCACGTCGAGACGGCTCTGCGAAAAAGTCTGCAGCCGTTTCTGCGCTTCGCGTGCATTTTCTGCCAGGATTCGGGCTTCTTGAACAGAGAGCAGGTCATTGTCAATGATCTCAAATCTCACACTCTCACCTCTTTCTTTTCAAAAGAAATGTCTCTAGGCGCTCCAATTATTCTGCTGCGTATGGCAACAGTTTTTCAACCGAATACTGAGACGTGATTTTCTTGATGCCTGGATGTGGACGTGCGATTGTCACAGAACTGTAGACTTCATGGCCCATGTCCTCCACGGCTTTAACACCTGCAGCAACGGCCGTTTTGCAAGCACCAACATCGCCTTCGACGATGGCGGAAATATAACCGGATGCCGTATTTTCGAAACCAACGAGCTCAACATCCGCAGCCTTGCACATGGCATCGGCTGCATGGATGCAGTAAACGATGCCGAAGGTTTCCAGAAGGCCCAATGCCTGTGGGCTGTAGACAGCCTCATCGCTTTCTTCAACCTGTTCATCAACATCATAAATCGAAACAATATCGCCGATCGGGCGGATCGGCCTTGGAATGGTGTCATGAGCCGTCACCTTGCCGATGACTTCAGCCGCTTCCACACCAGCCTTGACAGAGGAACGCACAGCAGCCACATCCCCCTTGACAAACATCGTCACCAGGGTGGAGCCAACGTTTTCGTAGGAAATCAGTTCAACTTCCGCCGCTTTGAGCATCTTATCACAGGCTTCGATGGCAGGAACCATCCCCACCGTTTCAAGCATGCCCAGGGCTTGTTCTGCGTAATATCTTGCCAATTTCAATTCTCCTTCCAGGATACACTTACTTAGTTAATAGTTTAGGTGATGACCTAAGAGGAATGTCAAATCCTTCCTTAGAAAAACGGAATCTCATGCTCCGTCTTTACTCATTTATTTTTCACTTTGATTTTCCCCACCTTCTCGTAAAAAGCAGAAAATTGTCGCATTTGAATCTACAATTCAAGCGCCGCCTACTAAACCTGGCCATCTCCATACAAAGGTGCATGACAAGAAACATTCCACCCTGGGGGAATGTTCACATTTTGGGCCGTTGTCTGGTCTCGGCGCTTATATCACTTCTCAATATCGATGAGAATTTCCATAACAAAATCCTCGCATCGCTTGGTGGTCCAGTAATCGGTGACATACCGCTCGATGGCGGATTCCCCGCATTTATAACCATGGCTTTCCGCCCACTGATCAATCTTGCGATAGGTATCGTTGATCGTTTCATGGGAGCCAATATGATAAGCGGTAAGCATCATCTTGCCGCCAAACGTCATGGTTCTGGTGTCTTCCGCTTCGCCGACACCTTTCTGGAAAATGATGGTCTGTGTCGGCCGGCCTGCGACTTTTTCACGAAAACGTGGAAAATAAAGATGTACCGGGCCTGTAATGGCGTGGCCAATCTGTTCAAGATAATTGGTCCATTCGATGTTTATAATGGCATCCATATAATTATACATGAACGGCTGCTCTAAATAACAGGCTGTAATGGATTCGATGTACTTAACCGAAACCTCGGTAACATTGTTCTCGATGACGCCCTCAGCTTCTCGAATGAGGTTGTACCAGTCATTGACAGATGTGTAGGCGACATTGATCTCTTCTCTGAGTTTTTTCAGCTCTTCGCCCTTGTCGCGCATTTTTTTCGCGTGAAAATCATAGCGGTTGCTGTCCATGAGAATTTTCATCTCTTCGAGTTTGAAACCCATCTGTTTATAGTATTTGATAACCGGCACAAAGAGCAGCGTTTCTCGACTGTAGTAGCGATAGTTGTTTTCTTTTGAAATATAGTCCGGCGAAATGAGGCCGATCTTATCGTAAAAGCGCAGCGCTTTTTTCGAAACATTGCAGATCTTAGAAACTTCCCCTATGGAGTACAGTTTTTCCTCGGGTGTCTCTATGGGCTGTTTGTCGTTCTTATCTTCAGCCATCCCGGCACTCCTTTCTGCGGATTTTAGGCCCTGGCTTCCGCTGCTTCGAGAGAAGCGTAGCCATAAAGCTTGGCCATTGTACGATGTACGCTGACCGAGACATTCTCACCGCCCTGAGCGCGGAGCGCGCGCAGGTAGGCGTGGTAACGTTCGAGGGTGCGCTCAGAATACGTTTTGAGCTCGCCCAGTGTGTAAACGTGAACAGATACATCGTCTGCCTGACTGCCTTCGGTGGGACGTCCTTTTTTATGCAGGCGCGGATATTTCTCAGCGAAGGCTTTTTCATCACTAATAAGGATATTAGCGATGGCGGCAACAAGTGTTTCTTTATACGCCGAAACCGCCGGAATGCGGCCGCGGAGTGTGCGGTCGAATACGGCGGGATCGGTATATTCCATCATATAGGCATATTTTTCCACAAGCAGGTTGCGGCCTTCGCGTGCGGCCTGCTCGAGATCTTGTTTATAACTTTCAAGCACATCTTGGGGCATAGCAGCAAACTGGCTGTAACGCATGACGGCGAATGTCCAGGCATCATCCTGACAGGCGGCGCGGCCGCCTTCGTTGTGAACCTTGTCAAACATCTGCCATTCACTGGCGATGATGGCAGCGATGAGGCTGTCCTTTTGACGAGGGTTCTGATGAATGTCTTCTTCTAACATGGATTTTCCTCCTTTACCGCTCAGGCATCGGCCATAATATGCAGGGCACGCAGACGGCTGTCTGTGATGCTTCGCATAAGCGCTTCTCCCTGCACCTGTAAGAAAGCGTCGCTGGTGCTGGTAAAGCCACGCGCATTCAACGTGCGGACAATGTCTACCGCAACGCTTTCAATAAGGTCTTCTTTTTCGCGGCTGTGCTCTGAACCGTCTGGGAGCTGCGTCAAACGCACGAGTTTCCCGACACTTTCATGGAGAAGCGGTAGTTCGCCAGCACCACGAAAAGCCCATTTATAATACGGCATGTAGCGGCCATTCAAAAGATAGATGGCACCGAGAGCATGCTGCACAAAAAGGCTGCAGGCCAGATAGGCAGCCTGCGTATCGCCGCGGCGCAGTGAACGTCCGTAGTTATACTGCCCCGACTGAGCCATCAGCGCACAGCGTGCCGCAAGTTTTTTGCGCACGACTTCTTCAGGATAGAAATCAAGAAGAATGTTGCGCCACTGGCTGAAAAGGCCGGGCATATCCCAGAAAACTTCGCCGTTGGTGCAGGTAGCAAGGAAGGTTTCCGGAATGCGAAACCATTCCATATTGTCACGCGGTGGATGTGTGAGGCCGGTATAACGTTCATAAAAGCCTTCGATCGACCAAAGCCCAACACGACGTCCTGCCTGGGCGGTTTCCAGGCGTTCATAGCCGCGATAGATTTTTGGCAGCGCATCATAGGCCCGCATTATAACCTCACCAGCCTGGAGAACGAGCGCCTGCGGCAGCCAGATGCAAAAGCCGGGACCAAAATCGTGATCCTGGGACCACTGGTCGTCGTAGCCAAAGCATTCCGAGCCTTCACCAACCAGGCCAGTGGCCATGGCTGGCTTATACGCTGAAAGCTTTTCTGCAATCATCGCCTCGCCATACTCGGCGAAGTATGCACGCGCAAGCGCCATTCCCTGCATGCTGTATCCCTCTCTTCCCGGCGTTTAGCCGATGTAACGTTTGATGGTCGTGCGGCTTTCAGGCGTGCACTTGTAATACACGCGAAGCTCACCTTTATCGTCGAGGTCATACCCATCTTCTTCAAGGAGAGCATTTTTCTCAGCCGTCATGAGCGCTTCGATGACTTCTGCTTTGCGCAGTGCCTTGAAGTTGCCATACTCTGGCTTGAGTGCTTCGATGACGTCATCGGCGCAGGCGCGCTTGACGGTCGTGAAATAGTTCAAAATAGCATAGTTGAGTGGCATCATAAGGCTTACTTTCCTTTCTTCTTAAGATAGTCGAGCGGATTGATGGCAATGATGAAGATACCCACGATCATAACGATTGCGGCAGCCCAACCGATTGGTGCAATGTTCCAGCCTTCTTCTCCGCAGGCAACGCCGAGAACGAGCCAGCAGAAGAATGGACCCCAGAAAGAAAAGGCGCCGTTGCAAGCCATACCGAGGGCGGCACCGCACATGCTGTTGCCCTTGTACCAGAGGCTGTAAGCATAAACAGCAAAGAAACCACTGATTACAAAGAAGATGATCGAACCGCTGTCGGTAACAGCCTGACCAACCAAGCCCCATGCAAAGCTGAGGTTTTCACCGCCGACTACGCTCATGAGTGGCAGCAGAATGATGAGGTTAGAAACACCGGAGGTCACCTGGCGAATCGTGATACCGATCTGGTAGTCGATCATCGAGGTGCCATAGCCGGCAATGCAGCCTTCCAGGCCCCAACCGAGGGCAGCGCAGAAAGCGAGAATAAGACCGAGTGCCATGCCAGGTGCTGCTTCGCCGCCAAGGCTGGTGCTGGCGATCATGAAGCTGGCAAGGAAGCAGATGGCGATACCGAGCACCATGCGTGCGTTCAGTTCCTGTTTGAAAAGAATGCGCGCAAGAATGGCGCCAATGGCTGGGCACAGCGCCGAGATTGGCACAGCAAGCGAGCCTGCCTGCTGCAGCCCGATGACGTAGCAGGTGCTGGCGATCGGACCGCCAACAAGGGCCGCACAGATCATAACGATGCCAGGTTTTGTCCTGAGCGTGCGAAAAAAATCTCCCAGCTTTCCTTTCATTACAGCGATGATGAGACACCAAATGGCGCTGCACGTATCGTTCAAGGCGCTGCCAAGTGCACTCAGAAGATAAGTTACAACAAAGACGGAAAGCACTGTCTCTGCGCTCATCCATGGAATCCAGATGCCTCGAGCCATCCCCAGCGTCATAAACGCGGTATAAAGCCCGTAGGAGATACCGGAAAGAACGGCGACAAACAGACCTTTTTTAAAGAAGTTGCTGTCCAGTTTGGCTTTCATTTGCGCAGCCACGCGGCGGTTTTCTTGAGTTGTGTTCATTAGGAAAAGTCATCCCCTTTCAAATTGTAAAGTAAACCACAAATCCCGGATACTCGGGCTCGAACACGCTCAAAAAAACCGCTCTCCAACGTGCGTTTGCCCATTTCCCAGATATGCTTACTTATCGTCATCATATCAACTGACCGTAGAGGAATGTCAACTTCACTTTCAAAAGAGACTGACTCTTCTCAATATATTCTATCGCATGTTTTAACAATGCTATTTCACAATAATTTCATAGGTCATTACTGGCAATTATCCAAAAACAACACTTATGTTATATATAATCTAATATTAAAAGCGATGTATTTTAATAACAAATTCAAGAAAACCCTCCTCTAAGGGGAAGGTTTTCTTGGCACCAAAGAAGTGGACCGGTCGAACCTGGTCCACTTCTTTGTTATCGAGGTGTGTGTGAATTAAAGTTCTTCGCTGAAGATCTGGTAAACAGGAGCCCCTTCGCACTGAGCTGGGAATCTGGTTCCGAGCAGAGCGGCGATGGTTGGGGTCACGTCAACCTGGCGGATCGTACGTGGGGTGGTGAACCCTTCCTTCAGACCAGGACCTGCACCGATGAACAGTGGGGATACGGAGGTGTTGAAGTATCCTTCGGAGGTGGAGAGGCTGTCGCCGTGCAGACGGTTGAAACCTTCTTCGATGGAGAAGAAGATATCCCCGCATTCAGGCCCGTTGACACCGAGAAGCACGCCGTCCTTATTGCGCAGGCAGATGCCAATAACGCGGCGGCCGGTGGCTGGGTCACGGTAGTTGTAGAGATCGTTGATGATCTGTTCTTCCAGAGCGTATTTATCTTCTGGATCAACGATGCCGTATTTGTCGCGGCCTTTAAGGTTAATGTAGATGTAGTTGGAACGAATCTGTACGGCGCGGGTCTTTTCCCAATCCACTTCGGTGGTGTTGTTGCCGTTTTCGTCCTTCTTCATGACGGTGTAACCGAGCTGTTCCATGACAGGCACGTTGAGGCCACCGTATTCACCGATCAGTGGTGGTACGTTTTCGCCAACGATGAGGCCGTGGTCGGAAACGATGAGTACGGTCCAGTCTTCATCGAGATAATGCAGGAACTTGCCAAGATAGTCATCAGTCTGACGATACATGTCAACGATGAGTTCCTGATATTCTTTTTCGTCGGTATGTGCCCATGGTTCCAGGGTGTGGCCAAGGTGCCAGATCTGGTGACCCGCGCAGTCTACGTTGTGCAGATGGCTGAAGATCACGTCGTAACCAGCATTGTCAGCCAGGTAGTTCAGACATTCAGCCTGCCAGTCGCAGTAGAGATCCCAGGATGGAATGAAGACGTCGCGTACGAGGTCGGCTTCTTCGCCGCCGATGAGGGATACTGGAGGAACTGGACCAACGTTCTTAACGATATCCTGATAGAGGTCTTTGGTGTGCCAGAGCATATCGTTGGTGGTATCCAGTGCATTGGAGATCCACATACGCAGCATGGAACCGTCAGCGTTCAGTTCGAGGATCTTGTAGAGACGGTTTGCCGGCTTGGTTTCTTCTTTCTTCGTTACGTCGTCGATGGCGCTGACGATGGTGCCGTCACCAGGAACAACAACGATTGGTTCAGCAGCACGTTTGTTCTTGTAGATGGCAACGCTGTCATATTCGCCTGCTTCGTTCTTCAGGAGCAGCGCTGGACGACGGGTGAAACCGCTGGAAGTGAGGAGGGTGAATTCCAGAGCACCTTCTGGAACATCGATGCCCCAGCCTTCAGCTGGCTTCAGTGGGGAGTTGATGATGTCGTAAGCAACTTTTGCACCGATCATCATTTCAGTATCTTCCAGGCTCATTACAGGAGTGCGGATTTCTCCACCCTTGCGGGCTTCATCGCCCCACCAGAGTTCCATCATTTCGTCATCATTGTCGCCGACAACCATGTCGTCGATATCGGTCATGATGCAGCCAACGCCGGCTGGTTTTTCAACACGAGGTGCATACTGTACTTCTTCGATGGTTGGGGTTGCAACGATGATCTTTTCCCAGTCAAGCTGAGCAACACCCATGTTTACAGAACCAGGCTGGGTCCCATCGACAACGGAAAGCAGTGGGCTTTCGGTGCTTGGTGGCCAGGAGCTGCCAGGCCAGTGCCATACGAGGGTCTTCATGCCAGCTTCGGTGGTAACGTTCCACATCTGTTCTGCTTCGCAGTTGCGGCTGTCCATGTTGTAAACAACAGCATCGAGGCTTTCTGGGCTCTGGCGCCAGTAGCAGGTGATGCCATGGGTGCCAGGATAAGCGCCGGTAGCCAGGGTGGTCCAGCATGGAGGGGTGATGGTTGGGATTGCACCCAGGAGGTGCAGGTCTTCACGGCAGGAACCGCGATCGACGAACTTCTTGACGTTAGGCATTTTGCCTTCGTCCATGAGATGTTTGGTGATGCGGGCATCCATCCCGTCAACACCGAGGACCATGAGTTTCTTGGTCATTGCTTGTCTAGCCATTGGAAAATTCCTCCTTCAAAAAATTTGCTTGGCTATACGATAGAGAACAATTTATAAAATGGAAAGGGTTTTTCTGGAATGCTTTGGTTTACAGAACGCCCACGAAATGCCACCATGGGATCATGACGACAGCCAGGAGCACAGTGGCGAGGGCCATTTTCAGCCCAAGGACTTTCATAAAGTCGGTCAATTTGATAAGCCCGAAGCCGTAGAAGATCATGTAGGTGAGATATTCATAAGGCAGAAGCACCTGGGCACAGCCCAGGAAGAGACTGTAGAGTGCACCCACAGGGTTGAGGCCGAGGCCGGCAGCAATCTGTGCGATTGGTTCGGAGAAACCAGCGAGAACGGCCAGAGGAGTGAGCAGGAAGTTCAAAACAACAGCGACCACATAGATAGCGATCATGACAACATTAGAGCCCATGCCATCCAATGCTGGCACCATCAGATCAGCAACGAGTTCGCCGATACCGAGATAACTCGAAACCGTTCCGATGGAGAGGCAGGCGATGCAGAAGAACACCATGCTCCAGTCAACGCCCTTGACGTCCTCTTCGGTAGCGATCTTAATGCCAGGGAAGAACATCAACCATGGCAGAACAATGAAGCCCCAGTCGAGTGCGATACCATGCAGGTTACCGGTAAGCATGAAGATGATGAGCAGAACGGTGAGGATGGCGCCGATTTTTTCTTCACGATTCATTTTACCAAGTTTGGCATATTCTTCTTTGAAATAGCTGACATCTGGCAGCTTGTGTTTTGGTTTGAAGATCTTAGGCAGAAGCCAGATAAATACCAGACAGAAGATCAGGTATGGCAGGTTCTGCCAGAAGAATTCGACCCAGGTAGCGCCATACTGTTCTGCACCCTCAGGCAGGGTCTGGTTGGCAGCGTTCCAGATCAGGCTCATAAAATATGGCGAATAGATGAACATGCAGGATGCGCCGGCAGAAAGACCGCCGATCAGCATGATGATCGCCGAATCGATGGAGACGCCAAGTTCAAAGCCCATGCAGAGCCCGAATGTGAAAGCTGCCATCATAACCCAAGCGTTACCGCCGGTAACTGTGTTCAGGATGCAGCCAACAACAAATACACTATACAATAATCCATAATAACTACCACGTACCTTAATGAAGCACCAGTACGCCATACGTTTCAACAGACCGACACGGTTCAGCACCATCGCGATCATATACCCGCCGATGACGACGAGTGGCATGGTCTGCAGCCAAGCGGAATAGGCAACTTCCATTGGCACAAGACCTGTGACCATGTACCCGATCGGGAAGAGCATTGAGACCGCCATCAGATTGACCTGTTCGAAGGCAACCATGAGAATGCCGGCGATCGTAACGATCAGGAACATCTTTACCTCGTAGGTATAGGTCTGGTTTTCTGGGATAAGGAACAAAATCAATGGAACCAGGATGTTAATCCCCCATTTGATCAGTGCCCCCTTATTCACACTGCTTGTTGTCGTTGACAAGTCATTCACCTCTATCTTTTTGTTCCGAAAAAATTGTTTTGTCCGAAAACGACAGGCCTTATCGTTAGTTTTATTATAGAAATAACCTTGATTTATGAGAATAAGCAAATCCCGATACCAGATATATCAAAATCTTTTGGCTTTCAATGCGCTTTGTGTCATAATAAAGTAAAGGCCCATGCACCCTACACGGAAAGGACGTGCCGCTATGAAACTCGACCAACTCCACTGCTTTCAGGAAGCCTGCAAATACCGTTCGATCTCTGTCGCTGCTGAGAAGAATTTTATCTCCCAGCCATCGTTCAGTTCGGCCATCACCAAGCTCGAAAAGGAGCTGGGGGTCACGCTTTTAAACCGCACAAGCCGCGGCGTCAGCCCAACGCCGGCAGGTCTCGCCATTCTCGAGAAGACCCAAAACATTTTCGATCTTGTCGGCGATATCAACGACCTTGCCTCTACCTATGCCAACCGCGGCAGTGTGCAGCTGGCGACCATTCCTGATATCTGTGACAAGATCCTGCCTATCTCCGCCCAGCTGGCCAAGGCCAAAAAGCTGCAGCTGCAGCTGTCGGTGCACACGGCCGAAAGCGACGAGATCTATCACTCGGTGCTTTCTGGTGTCGATTCCCTGGGCGTCGTCTTTTTCTCCACCCGCGTGCAGAGTCCGGAGCTGCGTTTCACGCCGCTTTTCGAAGACGAATATGTGCTGTGTGTCGGGCCACGCTCGCCGTATTGGGAGGCGGAAAGCATCACCATCAAAGAGGCCATGGCGGAGCCTTACATTGCCTATCGCGAAGAATTTATAAAAAACAACGGCGGCGTCAGTGATGTGTTTAAGGGCATGACGCCAAACATCGTACTGCGTACCGACGACATCGAATCGATCAAGAAACTGATCAGCCACGACAACTACGTCGCCTTTTTCCATCGCCACATGAACAGCGACGACATCTACCGCACCTCCGGCGCCATCCGCGCCATTCCCATTTCCGACTACGACACCAGCATGCAGATCGGCTACATCGAGAGCACCAAATACAAGCTTTCCAACGCCGACCGCGCCTTTCTCGAGATCCTCAAAGCAGCCGTCCGCCACAGCCTGCAGGACGAATCCTTCGCGGCGAGCGATCAATGACCGCCGCTTCCAGACAAAAATGAACAGCAGCCCCGCGCAAGTTTCTTGCGTAGGACTGCTGTTTTTCTATGCGCTTTATTCGCCACTCATCTGCAGCGCATCGCGCGCACCTTCGCGCACATAGTAGTTTGCAAAGATCGCTGTATCGTCATCGTCGACTGGCCCCTCACAGAGCCCGAGAACAATGTCCTTCTCCACAGGCACGTTGTAATTGCGCGCCTGACTGTCCGAAACGAGATCGCCAGCGAGATACGCGTTCACAAACGCTTCGCTGCTCATGGTGCCGAGATCGCCTTCGCCGTTGCCCTTATCCGGATCATAGACGGTTGCCTCGTAACCCTCGAGCATCTCGTTCAGCTGCGTCTGTTCGTCATCGAGGAAGCCTTCCTCGCGCCATTTTGCGAGCAGTGCCGTCGTCGCTTTGTCTCCCTCGTAGATCGTGAAGACATTATTGTAGGTGATGTCCGCTTCATTGTAATCATTTTCAGCGAGCACACCATAGCCCAGCTTGGCAACAACGCGGCTTTCGAAAACGCTCCGATCGCGCTTGGCAATATCACTCTGGACTGCTTTCAAAAGTTCTTCTGCACGACGAGCGCCATCTTCCTTATTCTTGACCAGCTTGCCCTCGCCGCTTTCGGAATAGCTGTTCTCCGATTCTATCAGCCAGGTTTCATAGCCGCCAACAAAATCACTGAATGGTGGGCAAACATACAGCTCGACAACATCGTTGATCGTCGCTTCTGCAATGGCCGACCAGGCACCAGCGCTCACATTCGCATCGCCGAGGAGCGGCGCCATGATCGCCTGTGCATCCTCCACCGCGAGGGTGAAGTGGCGCGTGTTCTTACCAAACATTGTGCCGTAGGCGAGGTTGAGGTCGACAACATCCGGCATGTCCGGGTCGCCCCAGTCGATATCCGCCAGATTTTTTTCTTCCGCCTGGGCAGCAGCGGTCATGATCTTTTCGACCGTCTGCGGATCTGTCGCAAACTTGCTCTTCACATCAAAGCGGCTGTCGTTGTCGTCGCTGTAGGCGATCACCGCACCCTTGACACTCGCCGTATCTGGCAGATGGTGATCGAGATCGAAAAGCCCCGTGTGAAAGCCCAGGCTCACGACCAGCGCCACCGCCAGCCCCACAACGCTCGAGATATAATGGCGACGCACACCGTCCACATCCATGCTGTAGAGCATTTCCGCGATCAGATGCACAACAACCATCGCGATCACCGCACCGATGACAAAACCGATCATCGTTTCGGCAACGAGCGACCAGAAAAAGAGGCCACAAACCACGCCGCCAAGGAACACATAGAGCGCCTTGATCACGTTGCCAACCATCGGATAGAGCAGCGTGTCGCCAGCTTTTTCCACAGCGCGGCTATTATAGAGCACATACGCGCCCACAAAGAGCACCACCGCCAGCACAACATAGAGGATCGTCACAACCGGATCCCAGACCAGCTGCTGCGGCGCAAAATTCGCTGCGTTTTCCGCCGTCACCAGCCCAGGATTGAGCGTGTTGATGTGGTCGTTTGCAGAGGTGATCATCGCCATAAATCCTGTGAGGATGTTAAAGCGCGTGAGATGCTCCAAGAGGCCGACATTGCCCACCGTGCTCGTAAAAGTCGAGCAGATTCCCATGAACACCGCGGCCACAAACGGCACGCTGAGATGCAGCACCGCCGTCATCAGCACCTGACCGATCGTGTTCGCCGTGAGCTGACCAGCGAAAAGCGACACCGCCAGCGCCAGCAGAAATACCAGCATGATGTAGCAGAAATGCATTCCCGCCGCACCCACGAGATTTGCCGCCAGCGCACCGCTCACATGCGACGCCGTCATCAGCACCACACCAACGTCCACCATCGTCACCACGATGAGCAAGAGCACCTGCACCAGCACCAGCGCCAGAATGCGTGCGCTCAAAAGCCCCTGTCGCGTCACCGGCAGACTGTGGTAAAAGTTCGACTGCTGCGGCACATTCTGGTAGCGCGTCGCGTAAAAACCGCCCACCGTGCCCAGCGCCAACGCCAGAAAATAGAACACATGGAAGTAGCCCACATAGAGCGTCGACAGCAGCGGCAGACTGCTGTATTTCGGATAGCTCGTCATCTGCAGCAGAAACCACACCGGCCCCGCCGCCAGATAGAGCACACCCAAGAGCAGGATCGCGCTGCGCATCTTGTGCAGCTGATCGCGCACATTCTTGCCCAGATTATTGTAAGATTTCTGCGATGTCATAGCCCAGCACCTCCATTTCCGTGATAAAGATCTCTTCCAGCGTCAGCGGCAGCATCTCCGCGTAAAGCGGATCCATCGCCGTGATCTGCCGTTCGATCTCTTCCTTCTTGCCGCGCACGATCATCGAGATCATGCGACCACGCTGCTCAAACGTCACAGGAGCCAGCGCCGCGAAATCCTCCTCGCGATGCACCATCTTGAACGCCGTCTGCAGCTTGTAGATATCGCTTTCCAGATCATCCAGACTGCGCTGGAACACCAGCTTGCCCTGATGCAAGAGGCCGATCTGGTCGCAGATATCCTCCAGCTCTCGCAGATTGTGGCTCGCGATCACAACCGTCGTGCCCACATCCATCACAAGCTCTGAGAAAATATTTTTCACAGCCCGGCGTTTTACAGGATCCAGCCCGTCGAATGTTTCATCGCACAAGAGCACCGTCGGCTTCGCCGCCAGCCCCAGGATAATGTGCGCCTGTCGCTGCATCCCCTTCGAAAACGTCTTGAACGGCGCCTTCGCATCCAGCCCAAAACGCTCCGCCATATCCAGCGCCAGCTTTTTATCGTAGTTCGGATAGATCCGCGTGTACCACTGCGCCATCTGCGCGATCGAGCTGTGGCGATCCGTGTATTGATCGTCCGAAATGTAGAACATCCGCTCCTTCGTGCCAGGCTGTTCAAACACCGGCGCGCCATCGATCGCCACGCCGCCCTTGTTTGGTCGGTAAACTCCTGCGATCAAACGCAGCAGCGTCGATTTTCCGCTGCCGTTCGAGCCAACCAGCCCGCACACACATCCCGATGGGATTTCCGTTGTAATATCGCGCACCCCAAAGCGCTTGTCAAATTTTTTACTCACATGGTCCAGAGTGATCATACGTCATCTCCTCCTTTTTCTTGAAATCGCGCGCGCACACGCGCCAAAACATCGTCCAAAGGCACCGCCAGCGCCCGCAGGCCGTCCACAGCCGCGTCCAGCTGCGCAAAAGCCTGCGGCAGCCGCTGACACTGCAGATCGCCAGCGTCCACCGCCACAAAACTGCCGCGCCCCGGCCGCGAATAGATGATCCCCCGCTCCTCCAAAAGACCGTACGCCTTCTGGATCGTGTTCGGATTCACCGCCAGATCCCTGGCCACAGACCGCACACTCGGCAGCTGCTCATCCTTCAGGAGCACACCGTTTATGATCAGCGTCTCCACATTTTCCAGGATCTGCTCATAGATCGGCTGCGCACTCCGCTGATTGATACGAAACATGCCAAGACCTCCTTTCACCCATCTGTACTATTTATTCTAGTACACTTATCATACACCACAAGTGTACCACTGTCAATAGTACACCAATAAAAAATGCGCCCGCGACGAAAAATCGCAGGCGCGCGCAAAAATATTAGATTTCCAGATGCATTTTCCAATCTGCCATTAAATGCAGTCTCTCCGGATTTAAAATAAAAAGGCCCGTCGATTTGTGCATAAGTGCTGCGCGCACCCAGAGGCATGACGGGATCTGTTGAGAAAAATATATCATGCAAAATTAAAAACGTCAACAAAAATAGCCCTGCCTTTCGACAGAGCTTATGCGCATTTTCTTTCGGCGAATCAGCCTAGTCGGCTTGGGATACTGCTGCACAACCCCTCCCGCAGGGCTCCACATGCTAACGCTTGCCGACACGCCAACATGCTTCTACGCCATAACAGGCACACTCCGTTGCCTGTTTGATAGCGAAGCATTCTATCTGTTTTTAATTTACCAGATAGTCCCCCCACGCGCAATCATAATTTGCAAAAAACGCCCCGCAGCTTTTCGCCGCGAGGCATTTTCTGTTTGACCGCTCAGTCGCGCTTAGCGCTTAGCGATCTGTCCAGTCATTGTCGAGCATGATAGAGAGCCATTCTTCCACCTTATTGCCATCTTCCGTGATCCATTCATATTCATGGCCGTTGGTCGCTTCCTACATGTCCGCGTAGAACCACGCACTTTCCGGATTGTCCGGCCAGGTCTTCATCTCATCAGTTGGGAGGAGATGATCTGCATCCGGCACACGGCCCAGCGTACGGTTTACGATCGCGCAGGCTTCTGCACGGGTGATGTTGTTGTTTGGACGAACGGTGCCGTCTGGATACCCACCGATCAGGCCAAGGTTCACAGCATCCTGGATCGCATTTGCAAACCATTCGTCACCAGTTACATCCGTGAATGTTCCTGGTTCGTAGGTCGCGCCAGTTTCTGCGAAGAATCTCGTAGCGATCGCGCCAAATTCTGCACGGGTGATCGGAGCATTTGGACGGAACGTGCCATCTTCATAACCCTTGAGGATGCCCATCTTTGAAAGGGTTGCCACCGTCGTGCCATACCAGTCATCTGCGCTGACATCGTTGAAGTCAGAGATATTTGTAGTGTTTTCGTCGCGCACTTCATCTTTCAACAAGCGATAAAAGATCGTCGCCACTTCGGCGCGGGTGATGGCCTTCTGCGGCATTACATAACCATTCTCATAACCAACAATGTAGGAATAGTGCTCCTCGGTGTTGAGATCATCCGGGCCATCCGGGTCGCTTGGTGGGTTTGGATCAACTGGTGGGTTGACGGGAACGTCTGGATCATCTTCATTGTCTTCCCACACAAGGGCGAATGGAGAGAAACCACCAGCACCGATATGGAATTTGATGCCTTGCGGCGTTTTCGCTACCTTAATTTTTTCAGGTTCAACTTTTGAAATATCTTCAATCATAAACCCAGAATCTGTACCATCACGATGCAACCCTTCGAAGTGCAACAGGGTAAATTCTGTATTTTCATCGGTTCCATTTGGATAAGCCCAATAAATATCTGTACCGGCACTAGAGGTAATCCAAGCGTTACCGTTGTTTGCGTCCACCAGGTCAAGGTATTTGATCTCATAGTAGCGGTTGGTATTGCTGCCTACCGTACCCAGCTTTTTATCCACCTGCACTTTCAGCGCGTCGGTACGAGCGGTGGAATCCTCACTCTCGATGATACTGTCAAACAACAAGGATGGTTTAGCATCAGGAGGTAGATTTACCCCCGTATCATTGAGAGTATATGTCGTTCCTCCCGCTGGTTCCACTGCCGTTGCCGTTCCAGCTGTCAGCTTCTCTGTCGGTGCAGCTGTCTCAATATTGCGAGTTGGGTCATTATCCGCTACAGCACGAACCGTCAACGTTCCAAAACCAACAGCTATTCCATAGGACGCACCGTTTTCTCCTGTTACTGTTACATCAGCAAAATTATTGTCACCCGGATAAAGATCAATACGAAACGTGGTGAACACATTGCCTACATCAACAGGATCAAAATTATCGCTAAGAACCTTTTCACCCGCAGCATTGGTGTAAGTCACGCGCACCTTATCCTGTCCATTTCCTTCCGAGAAATGATAGTACCCATTGCCATCACTTATTACGCTCCAGGTTTTTTCTCCATTCTTAAATGTCAATTTTTCTGGCTTAACGCCATCTGGCGCGTTAATTTTAAACATTGGGTGCGGCAAAGAATTGCTAAATGTGTCTGTGTTTTCGCTATCTCCGACCACTGCGTCATAGCCGCCATCGCCGCCCATATAAACGGTGATATCTGCCGGTGTTACGGTAACAATCGAGGCAGGTGTCTCACCTTCCTGCAAAAAGACAACGGCGTATCCATTTTCATTGCCTGGAAGTGACAGAGACAGCTTGTCTCCATCTATAGAAACAGTACGCAATTGAACGCTGGTTGGATTAACTGGTGTGCCATCTGCTGCCGTTTCAACCAGAGCAGCATACAACTCTTTCTCGCCGTCATACTTCAATCCTGATAAATCCAGCGTAAAATCATTCGCCGACTGATACCAGAAAGATCCTTTTACTACATTCAGATTGCTATCCTTGTAAGCTTCTTTCGCTGTCGTTTCACATGCTGTGGCAGCATTTCCAATTTTAATACCACGTTGTGGATCAAGCAGCGTAAGGTTGTATTTTTCCATATAGATATTCGGATTGTCAACAGTAGCAGCATCCGTAATAGTGAAATATGTAGAAATGTTTGACTTTGCTCCATCCTTTGTTACTGACAGGTCATTACTTTCTCCGCCTTCAGCAGAACACGTTCCCTCATCAGGATTTGGTGACAGAGTTGCATTCATAATGTTGTTTGTAATCTCGCCCGTTTTTATTGAAACATACCCCTCGCCAGACTCAAATGCTATTCCACCACCAGTCTCAGCGGTATAGTTGTTTTCGATTACGCCACCTTCCATTACAAAATGGCCACCTTGACGGACAAAGACACCCCCACCATCTAATGAAGCATAATTGCCAGAAATATCACCTCCATGCATAGTAAATATCCCATCACTGACAAGCAAGGCGCCACCCGTTTCTTCAGAGTAATTTCCTTTCATCTCAGCTCCAGCATACATATCAACAGTGCTGTCTCCATGATTCGTTATAGCAACAGCACCACCTCTATCGTTGCTAAAGTTATTATTTATTTTTCCATAAATCGCTACATTATTTCCACCCTGAATATAAATTGTTCCATATGACACTTTATTGTGATGAATATTCGCGTTCACACCAATTTTTACAATGGATTCTGAAGCTTGAACTACATGGCTGCCATTAGTATTTACATAGGCAATTTCACCATTAATTGATAAAGACCCTTTATATAGGTCCTTTGAATCTGAAACAAAAAAGACATTACCCTTGCCAGTCCAATTTTCAATTTTTGCGCCCGATTCCATCGAAAGACTGCTGTTTTCTTGAACAATATTAAATATATCGCCCGAAGCCAAAGACGGGTCTAAAAAAGAATTTTTAATTAAACAGCCCTCCTCTAAGGTACACTTGGCTCCATTACGAACATGAACAACTAAACCACCAGTTCCTTGCCACATATCGCTATCACCTTTGATATCGCTAATGATGCCACCGATGTTCACTGTGCCACTATCTGCATAGATGGCGCGACCGATGATGTCATCAATGCTTGCTCCCTGCTCCATTTCCAACGTACCGCCTTGAAGCCATATGGCACCTGCTGGACCATAAAGTCCCTTATCTACATCCTTGATTTCTGTTCCCTTGCTTCTATCTGTTACAATAATATCTTCGTCACAAATTTTACTGCCATTTTCCATGGTCAGGATACCACCAGACATACGAACCGCTGACATCCCGCCGTAATTCTTCAGTGTTGTTCCTTCACCAAGGATGATATTGCCTTTTCCGTTATAAGTAGCAATAATAGCATCCTGCACAATCGAAGTATTATTAATGGTTTCTGAGCCAAATTTTGTCTTTCCATCTCCATCAGACGCTGCTTGTATGTAATAGCTTTTTCCGCTCTCGTCTTCTGGAGCAAGCCCTCCATCGTCCAGAGTAATGTTTGTCAGGGTCAATGAACCAGTCGTGTCCGTATCAGTTCCACCAACTTCAATCAGCGCACCATTATACCATTGGCGCGCAGAATCGCTGGTAGCTGCAAAATTTTCTCCGCGCTTAAGGATATACGTTCCGCCTTCAGCGCTGGTAATGGTCAGATTTTTGTTCCAGAATCGCGCACTCTGATTCATCGTCAAATCGCTCATCACATAGATGGTCGCATTATCCTCAGCTTCTGTGACAGCCTTTACCAGAGTTGCATAGGGCTTGTCTTGTGTCCCATCACCGCTTTCATCATTTCCTTTCGAACTCACATATACCTGTTCTGCTGCTTCAGCCGTTGTCGGCAATACGCTCGCACCAACAAGCAGCAGGAGCAAAAGCAGCGGCAAACAGAACCACGCTGCCAAAGCAGGGGATCGCCGTTTTGTGTCGGTTTGTTTCCACAATAATCGTTTTTCCATGTCAATTCCTCCTTATTTATTTTTCTTAAATTTGTGGTAATATATAAGTATAGTTTAAATATTTAAAAGTAAAAATCTTTTGTTAGGATGGAGTTTTGATAAATCTCCTGTCCCTACATTTGTTTCGCCCGTAGGGATAACCCTTTCATAGCGCTGTTTTCTGTATTTAGCGCGGGATGGACTAATAGTATTTTATTTAACAAATGTAATCGTTTTACTTGGATTAAAATCACTTACTCGGCATTTTTTAAGCTGAATAAGTGATTTTTTCGATATTTTTGTAAACGTTTTCCTATTGCGAAGCAACTTGATTTTTTATATCTTACCCTGCATTGTTGCTATTTGCAGGTTTTTAATTTATTTTATATCTACAAATTCAATATTAGATTTAATTTCAATACATTTATTTATTAACGTATTTATATTGGATTTAAATGTATGTTTACTTATATCTGCATGCTTAAATATTAAGTGATTATAAGATGAAGTTGAATAAAGCATATAGCCATATTTTAAACATTCGTTATTAAAATTATAATCTTCTCTAATAGAAATATCTTTAAATTTTATATTATCAAAAACTTTTCTTTTAAAACATATAGTAGATCCCATTAAATTTTGAGAATATGCATTCTCTGTTGCAACCCTTTTTAAAATAAGTTTTTTATATTGTTC
>OLPU01000071.1_pt1 | contig 89133 bp, 80 predicted proteins | sample 1673111 | NCBI WGS metagenome assembly OLPU01 (sample SAMEA3136755, study PRJEB25190) | human gut metagenome | reverse complement strand
GAGGCTTCGCCCCTTGTTCACTTGTTGAATGACGGGGCGGTGCCCCTTATTGAACAGTTATATATGTAAAAATTGCGGCATACGTATTGAATCGTCATGCCGCTTTTTTAATATTGACAAAATCTGATTTTATATGATATGGTTAGTTCTAATCAATAAAAATATCGGAGGGGCAAATGGCTTTTTATATACATACAAAAGCAGGGAAACGAGAAATAGACGGAGCAATATTTGATATGGATGGAACCCTTCTTGACTCTATGCATATATGGGACGATATAGGCTCAAAGTTTCTTAAAAGCATAGGCATTCATCCGGAGCAGGATTTACGTGAAGTGCTCAGAGTCATGAGTGTACAGCAGGGCGCAGAGTATTTTATAGAGCACTATGGAGTAAAAATGACAGTGCCTGAAATTGTCGACGCTATGAAAAACGTAGTAGCACGCCAATACGAAGAATTGGTCGAAGAAAAACCGGGAATAAAAAATATGTTGGAGACCTTGAAAAATAAAGGCGTAAAAATGTGCGTTGCTACAGCCACGGATAAGTCATTGTCTGAAATAGCGCTGAAGCGCAATGGACTGCTAGACTATTTCAGCGGCATAATTACTTGCGGTGATGTTGGAAAAGGGAAGGACGAGCCTTATATATACCAGAAAGCGCGTGAACTCATAGGCACAGAGACGGAGCGCACCGCTGTATTTGAAGACGCTTATTATGCAGCCAAGACGGCAAAAGATGCCGGATTCATACTGGTAGGCGTAGAGGATAAGAGCGCCGAAGGTCAGCGTATTGAAATAATGGAGATATCTGATGCATATACGAAGGATTTTAAAAACCTTATATGATTCTTGCGCCGACAGTCGAATTGAATTAATTATAAAATAGAAGTCACACCGGTAATAAACAGTTTTGCACCGTAGAATACAATAATGCAGCCGCAGACTATATTAATTACTCGTATGATTCTAACACTGAATTTGTTGCTGAAAACAGATATGATCAGCGTAAGCCCATTGAACCAGATACAAGACGCTGTGGAAACACCTATTATAAAGGGTATTGATTCCGACGGCAAGAGGGAAGCGTGAAAAGCTCCGAGCATCATAGTACCGTCAATCAAAGCTTGCGGATTGAACCACGTTACTATACATGCAGAAGATATAGTTTTTCTTATGGACATAGTTTCAGCAGAGCTTTTTAAATCAGTTGATTTGCTTTTTAGAAGGCTTATGCCTATATATAAGACAACCAGGCTTCCAACAATTAGTATAATTGTTCGCAGCCATTGGAATTTTTCCATAATCGCTCCTGCACCGAAAAAACAAGCAAGGGCTAACGTTACGTCAAAAAAAACGACTATCATAGCAGTCATAAACGCTCGGCGCCGCTTAGAGGTCAAAGCAGCGGTTATGACAAACATATTTTGTAATCCTATAGGAGCTGCATATGCTAATCCCAGACTAAGACCTTGTATAAAAAACTGCACTAATGAAATCTCCAATAATTATTTTTATCATAATAATTATAAAGCGGAAATTTTGAAAATACAAGATTAAGCATCATTTTGCATATTCCAAAATAAGCCGGAATAAATCTGATTCAGATTTAAAAAATAAACTCGAAGTATATATTCGAGGAGGTTTATTTATGAAGGCTTTTGCTATGTTGAAGATAGGCGAAGTTGGTTTTATAGAAAAACCGGAACCAAAAGTAGATCCTATGGGGGCTATAATTCGTCCTATCGCTCTAGCTCCGTGTACATCTGATATACATACAGTATATTCAGGTGCTATCGGAGAGCGTGAAAATCTGATTTTAGGTCATGAATCGGTAGGCATAGTTGAAGAAGTTGGTGAGCTTGTCCGTGATTTCAAACCGGGAGACAGAGTTGTTGTCTCGGCGATAACTCCGGATTGGGGCAGCCGTGAGGCGCAGCAAGGATTCCCAATGCATTCGGGCGGGACTCTTGCGGGATGGAAGTTTTCGAACCACAAGGACGGTGTTTTTGCTGAAAAATACCATGTGAATGAAGCAGATGCTAACTTAGCGCTGCTCCCGCCTGATATTCCGCCCGAGACTGCCGTTATGCTGTGTGATATGGTTACGACCGGATTCCATGGTGCGGAACTGGCAGAGATAGGCTTCGGGGATAGTGTGTGCGTTATCGGCATAGGGCCTGTGGGTTTGATGTCGGTTAGAGGGGCTTATCTTCGCGGTGCAGGAAGGATTATTGCAGTTGGCAGCAGAGCTAACTGTGTACGTATGGCAAAGGAATACGGGGCAACAGATGTCGTCAACTATAAAAAAGGCGATATAGTTGAACAGGTAATGAGCCTGACAGGGAAGCGAGGTGTCGAACGCGTGATAGTGGCCGGCGGAAATGCCGAAACTATAGGTCAGGGTATAAAAATGATGTGCGCCGGTGGTGTATTAGGAAATGTGAACTACATAGGCGACGACAAAACTATATCAATAGGTGTTGAAGACTGGGGAGTAGGCATGGCGCATAAAACGATAAGAGGAGGTTTAACACCGGGAGGAAGAACCAGGATGGAAAAACTCATAGCTCTTGTCAAAGCCGGACGATTAGACCCATCGGGCTTGGTAACACATGTGTTGAAAGGTTTAGATTCTATTCCGGAAGCATTAGACATGATGCGTAATAAGAGTGAGGATGTAATAAAACCCGTAGTATTGCTTTAATAAAAAATTTGGTTTAGTGAAAGTTTCTTGAAATCCTCACGAAAAAAGGTCTGTTATAGTTGACTATACAATAACAGTTTGGTATTATTATAAAGTAGGCATTTAGCGTGCTAAATTGTCTGGAAATAATAATTGATTAGGATGTGAAAATATGCCAGGTTTAGTTGTTTTCGGCTCCCAATGGGGAGACGAAGGTAAAGGGCGTTTTGTAGATTACCTCGCCGAAAAGGCAGATATGGTCATTAGGTATCAAGGCGGGAATAACGCCGGTCATACCGTACATGCAAATGGAGTAGAGTATAAACTGCGTACGATACCGTCGGGGATTATATCTCCGGGAAAGCCTTGCGTTATAGGTAACGGTGTAGTAGTCGACCCTGAGTCTCTTCTGGAAGAAATGGCTTATTTAGAAGAAAAAGGCTGCAATACAGATTCTCTCTATATTAGCGACAGAGCTCACCTTATCATGCCGTATCACAAGGTTCTCGATGCGCTCAACGAACAGCGCCTTGCAGATGCTAAAATAGGCACAACCGGCAAAGGAATTGGCCCGTGCTACACTGACAAGGTCAGTCGTGTAGGACTAAGGATGTGTGATCTGCTGGATGCAGAAGAATTCGCCGGAAAGCTTAAAAAGGTTCTGGACGACAAAAACGAAATAATTACTAAGGTGTTCGGAGCCGAGCCGTTAGATTATGACAAGATTTATTCTGATTACATGGGCTACGCAGAAAAGCTCAAAGATAAAATTGTAGACACATCTCTTATGGTCTATGAATACGTGCAGCAGGATAAAAAACTGTTGTTTGAAGGCGCTCAGGGTATGTTGCTTGACATTGACTTTGGCACGTATCCCTTTGTAACGTCATCTCATCCGAATACAGGGGCTCTTTGCGCAGGCGTAGGAGTCGGCCCGCAGGTCATAACAGATGTTCTGGGCGTAGTTAAATCATACACTACCCGCGTTGGTGCCGGTCCGTTCGTAACAGAACTGTTTGATGAGGTCGGAGATCAGATCCGCAATCAGGGGCATGAATTCGGCACGGTAACAGGCAGACCGAGACGTTGCGGATGGCTGGATACTGTCATTCTCAGATTTGCAGTAAGAACCAGCGGAATAACAGCATGGGCTCTTTCTCGCATGGATACGCTCGGCGGCATAGAAAAAGTCAAGGTCTGCACGGGGTATGAATTGGACGGCGAAATTATTGACAACTATCCCGCGTCGCTTGCTACTTTGGCTAAAATGAAGCCGGTCTATCAAGAATTTGAAGGTTGGACAAGTGATATTTCTCACATAAGAAAATTTGAGGACTTGCCCGAAGCGGCTCAAAGATATGTCAAATTTATAGAAGAACAAACAGGTGTGCCTGTTGCCATGATAGGCGTCGGCCCTGGCAGAGATGAATGCATCCTTATTAAAGAGATGCTTTAAAGAACTTAAATCGCGTTTGGTTGATACTCCAGACGCGATTTTTTTGTTGGTTTTGTGTATTTTGAATAATTCTTATCTAATTCCATTGCATTTTATTTTGCTGTGATGTATAATGATAGAGCTTGAATTTAGTTATTTGAGTTTGTCGCACTAGGCGGGGAGTTAGCGGTGCCCTGTACTCGCAATCCGCTATAGCGAGGCTGAATTCCTGTGTGAGATTTGCATTTTGTAAAGGCGAGACGTCTGTAAGCGGTGTTGACGAATGGGTCCTGTGCAATGTAGGGCTGTGAACCCTGTCAGGTCCTGACGGAAGCAGCAGTAAGCGGTTTTCTATGTGTGCCGCAGGTTTGCCTGTTCAGAGCTGGCTGCAGAAGAGTCCCTTTGCAAAACAGAGCGAGCACGGGTGTGCGACTTCTTTTATATAAAGAACATATAAATCTTAAAGAGGCTATATGAAAAAATCACAAAAAAAGATAATATGGCAGCTTACTTACATAATAGTGACTTTTCTCGTGATATTTTTCATGGGCTTTTTAGACCCGGAATTTCAAACTCTCAGTAAAAGTCTGTCTAGAATGCAGCCTATTTGGCTTTTGTGTGCAGCCGGCGGTATACTTGGGTTTTGGTTTGTTCAGGGCGGTATACTCAAGTTTATAGCTAAATTTGTAGATACAGAAATTTCTTATTCTCGCTCTTTAAAGATTACTATAGTGGGAGAATACTACAGTGCAATAACGCCATTTTCCAGCGGCGGACAGCCTATGCAGATGGCTTATTATAAAAGATACAATGTGAGCTTGGCGAAATCTTCGGCTATATTAGCCATTCGCATGATAGGCTACACAAGTGCGCTGTGTCTTGTATTTATAATAACTATGGCGCTTAGAGGACGGTCTATATATGAAAATCATCAGGTTATATTTTGGATGACTCTGATTGGTTTCTTTATAAATGCTGCAATCGTGGCGTTTATAATCTGCATTCTCGTAAACAAACGTCTTATTGAACGCATAGGATGCGCCATAATAAACTTCATAACCAGATTCAGATGGTTTAAGAAAAAACGCGAGAAAATGCAAGCGTCGTTTGACAAAGGAGTTAAAGAATTTAGCGACGCGGGAGTATATCTACGAGAAAAAAAGCTGCGTTGTATTCTTACAATACTGTATTCACTGCTTTCGGTTTTGTTTTTATATTCTATAACATATTGTATCTATCGCTCTATGGGACTAAATACAGAATCCTATGTTACACTGTTTACAATGCAGACCTTTCTCTATCTGGCGGTAGCATTTGTTCCAACGCCCGGCGCGATAGGGGCCAGCGAAGGAGGTTTTTATTTGTTTTTCGCAGGTATTTTCCCTCAGAGTTCGCTCTATCTGGCTATGCTGCTCTGGAGGTTCTTCACTTATTACGCAAATCTTCTGGTAGGTGCCGTAGTTGTAATAAGCGATGAAGTTATTAATGCAGTGAGAAGCAGAAAAAAATCTGTAACAGATTAAAATATGGTGATGCTTTTTAGCAGAGGTGCGGTAACGAAGCATTATGTAAGGTGGCGGCGCAGACGAAAGGCTGTGCCGCCGTTTTGATTGTCAGGTTGTTTTCTCTTTTACGGTCGTGCATTTCGTGTCTGCCTGCGATGGCAAGGCGGCAATATTTTATCAAGCAAATCATTTAGGATTTCCGCTGCAAATTTTATTGGGTTATTCATTTATAATATTATAAAATTAACGCTGCTGTGAAACAAATGACGATATTGTGCAAGAAATTTTCCGCTATATTGATATAGAATATTTAATAGAAACGGAGGTGGATTAATGAAAAAAGAAGTAAGGACAGTTGTGTATGATGACGAATTAAATATCGAAGCATATCGTTTCGAAGGCGTGGTACAACCGTTTCCAAATCATTTTCATGAGAACTATTATGTAATAGGCATTATAGAGAACGGAACTCGTTTGCTTGTTTGTAAAAATACCGAATATACTGTCGCAAGAGGGGATATTCTTATTTTTAATCCTAATGATAATCATGGATGTGTACAATGCGATGATGGAACATTGGATTATAGAGAGCTTAATATTCCAATTAAAACAATGATGGCTTTGGCAGAAGATATAACCGGGAGCAGCATACTTCCCGTTTTTTCAGAAAATGTATTAGTTAATGAAGAGTTGGCGTTGTATTTGCGTTCATTGCACCAAATGATTATGAACGGTGGAGAAAAGGTTGAAAAGGAGGAAATGCTTCTCTTGTTTATATCTTCGTTGCTTGAACGATATGGACAGCCATTTGAAAAATGTGTTTTGGATTGCAGAGAAGAGATAGAACTTGCTTGTTCTTTTATGAAAGAACAATATGCGCAGCATATATCTTTAGAACAATTATGTGAATGCAGCAATTTAAGCAAATCTACCTTACTTCGAGCTTTTACAAAGTCTAAAGGAATAACGCCTTATCGATATCTGCAATCTATCAGAGTAAACAAGGCTAAAACATTATTGGAGATGGGAAACACGCCAATCGAATCTGCATTGCAAACGGGTTTTTCCGATCAGAGCCATTTTACAAATTTTTTTCATATGTTTATCGGATTGTCGCCTTCCGCATATAGACGCATATTCCAAAAAAGAAATGAGGGTAAAGCTGATGGGTGATAAACATATAAAAGGTCATATTGCGGCATTTATTACTATTATTATCTGGGGAACAACATTTATATCTACAAAAATATTGCTTGTTGATTTTAAACCTATTGAGATATTATTTTTCCGCTTCTTGCTCGGTTTGATTGCTTTGATTATTGTATGTCCGAAAAGGCTGAAAAGTACTACTGCCAAACAGGAAATCACATTTGCTGCGGCAGGGCTTTGTGGAATATGTCTGTATTATCTCCTTGAAAACATTGCTCTTTCTTATACATTAGCGTCGAATGTCGGCATAATTATTTCTATTGCTCCATTTTTTACCGCTATTTTGTCTCATATATTCATGAAAACTGAGGAGCGATTAAGAATCAACTTTTTTCTCGGATTTATAGTTGCAATGGCAGGAATACTTATTATCAGCTTTAACGGTAAAGAGTTGGAGATAAAACCTATTGGCGATATTTTAGCGATTGCTGCAGCGTTAGTATGGGCTATATATTCGCTCTTGACAAGAAAAATCAGTAGTTATGGATATAACACAATTCAAACTACAAAACGGATTTTTGCATATGGAATTGTTTTCATGATACCTACGCTGTTCTTTTTCGAGTTCAATCTCGATTTAGCAAGAATGACAAATATTAAATATCTGTTTAATTTGATTTTTTTGGGATTAGGCGCTTCGGCTCTTTGCTTTGTAACTTGGAATTATGCAGTGAAATTACTAGGCGCTGTCAAGACAAGTGTGTATATTTATATGGTTCCCGTTATTACTATCGTAGCATCAGCAATTGTTTTACGGGAACAAATAACTCTAGCTATGGGAGTGGGCACAGCGCTTGCACTTGTGGGATTAATCTTATCACAACCCAAAATAACATTAAAAAAGAAGAATGAGTAAACTGCGAACTGTCAATACATATAAATAGGTTTTTAATTTAAATGCGCTCGCCCGCAATAATCAGGCGAGTGCATTTTGCTATCCGCCAAAAAGTTCAAAAATCTTTGCGTTTCAACAGCTCTTTTTCAGCATCTCAATTTCAGGTCATTCCGGTATTTTTTGTACAACTTTTTCCCGGTGATTTTTTGATTTCGCTGTGATAGAAATAGTTGACGATTACAGGCGGTGCGTTAAAAGGACGTTTCATACTGTCGTCGTTCGTCACATAATCAAGGCCGATTGCGGAAGCATATTCTTTCAGCTCTCTGTCAAGCGCCTCAAAATAGCCTCGGTCACCTCGGTTGTAAATATCTTGATACAACGGCAGTAAAGCAGGATATTTCTCTTTGATATAATTCATAATTACTGCCTTGTAGCTGCCACGCAGATTGAGGTTTTCCAGCCATATTAAATTGCATTGCTTTCTTGTCCGTTCAATAATCTCCTTAACATTGCTAATGACAGGAAAAATAGGGGAGATAAAACAGGTAGTACGAACACCGGCTTTATGAAACGCTTCCATAGCGGCAAGCCTTCGCTCGATAGATACTGCTTTGTCCATATCGCTTTTGAAAGCTTCGTTAAGCGTGTTAATTGACCAAGACACACGGGCATTTGGAAATGTTTTTATCAAATCTAAATCCCGCAGAATTAAATCAGACTTTGTGGCAATGGAGAGTTTTGCTCCGCTGCCTTGCAATTCAATAAGCAGACTTCTTGTTCGTCGATAGATTTCTTCTTGCGGATTGTACGGGTCAGTTACCGAACCTATGAATAATTCTTTGCCCTCATATTTTTTCGGATTTTTGATTTTAGCCCAATACTTCACATCTAGAAACTCGCCCCACGGCTCAGGATGGTTTGTAAACCTCTTCATAAAAGAAGCATAACAGTATTTGCAGGCGTGTGTACACCCAACGTACGGATTTACCGAATACTCGCAGACGGGTAAATTAGATTTTGACAAAATGCTTTTTACTTGTATTTCTTTTATAATCGGCGAATCCATTCTTACCACCTCCTTGAACTCACGACCGGCTCTTCTTTTGTTGATAACTTCATTAAATTCCATTTCATGTTCTTCTCCACACAAAAAACGGTTATTTCTTAATCATAAAACTTTTTTGTACGCCCCGTATCACGGTGTCTTCAGGTTTCAATTCACCGAGCAGCAGAGGGGACATAGGGTTGTGAAATTTAAAATTTTCAAATGCCTTTCGGGGCGTCTTGTTGGCATAACAGTATTTACAGCCGTTCATACAGGTATCATAAGCGCCGATGTCTCGGCTCTCGATACAATGGCAGCCTTCACGCATGCCTTTATGTTTTAAATTCTTAAATTCAATTCCGTTTGATTTTCCAAGAATATCTAATGTCATACAGCCTGACTTATGAATACCGTAGCGGGAATAATCCCCGTTCGTACCGCAGGTTTGAAGAAATATGCCGTATTTTTTTGCAATCGCTCCCAGCCCCTCCGCAATCTGTTCTTTGTCTTGTTCAGTCAGAGGGATAAGCTCCGGCATGTTCGTCTTCAGTTTTTTATACATCTCCACAAAGCTGAAAATGCAGCGATCTATATAAGGCGAGATAATCCTTGCCGCACGCTCAAATGTCTGCAAATGACGCTCTATGGTATATACATCTGTCAACAAAACAGGATCATATCTCCACGCAACCCGTTTTTTCCCGACTTGTGTTGACAATGCCATCAGAGTTTCTATACTCTCGTTAATTGACGGAACACCCGGCTCAATATCCGTGCCGTAAGCAGTAATGGTATAGTAGAAATAGGTGTTGAATTTATCTGTAATTTCGTGCAGCCGAGACAAAATCGGTTTGTAGTTTTTCGAACAAAATACAACGCAATCTATTTTGTTCGGTGTCAAATCGTAATGGTATACCTTGTTTGGGAAAAGCGGATTGCGAGTCATGACAAAACCTTCTGCAAAACGACGCAGCAGCCAGTCTGTGTAGTATTGGACTGTATCCGTTCGTCCGCCTGTGTTCAGAATCATTTTTCATCCTCCCTGATTTCAGAAAATTTGTGTTTCATATGCTTTGAAAAAATCGATGTTATGCGAACAAGCTCATGAATATCGTTGTCGCTAAGTTCCGCCATAGCGCTAATTTCGGCATTGGCGGCAGGCAGAATTATTTTACCGGCGTATTCTTTTCCTTCCTGTGTAAAACGAATAACTTTATTCCTGCGATCTGTTTCAGATTCTGCAATGGACAAATACCCTTGTTTCCAAAACTTTTTAATGATGGCGCTTATCGTTTGCTTTGTAGCGGACATTCTTTGACAAATCTCAGATTGTAAACAGCCTTGAGGAGCAAACCAAATAATATCCAATACAAACAATTCCTTTGCCGTTAATCCGTACTTTCTTGCATATAGCTCATATGCTGAAAATTGAATATCTCTTAATTTACAGTATTGATTAACATATGCTCTTACTTTTTTCCACTCCATAAAATCCTCCCGAAAATATTGGACGGTCTAATATTTGACTACATTATAACGCAACTATATTCTATTGTCAATCAGAAATATCAACACTTATGCTATGAAGTCATATAGAATTCTTTTCATGTTAGGAATGTTTTTTCAGCGTTTGTGGAACGCGCAGCCTTCTCCGCACAGGAATATCGGAAACAGTTTCCTGACTATAGAATTACATTGCATGCCAGTCTGCTAAATATAACAAAACACAATGCGCTCCGATATATAACTAAAAAGCATGAAACCGCATTACTAAGAAGTATTTGTTATTCGTGTGTTTCTGAGTATAATTAAAATCAGAAACGGGATGGCGGAAAACCGCCGGAATAAAACCAAAAAACTGTTCAGTTTAGAAAGGATGGTGTTTATGTATTCATTTATTTATGACATTCCCACTCGTGTTTATTTTGGCCCGGATCAGCTTGAACATTTAGGAACGGAACTGTCGGCTTACGGCAAAAAAGTTTTGCTGTGCTATGGCGGCGGTTCCATCAAAAAAAGCGGCCTCTATGATAAGATTGTAGCTGAAATCAAAAAAGCCGGAATGGAGTTGTTTGAGTTGGCCGGTATCGAACCAAATCCTCGTGTTTCTTCTGTAAACGCAGGGGCGGACATCTGCAAAAGAGAGAACATTGACGTATTGCTGGCTGTTGGAGGCGGTTCTGTTATTGACTGTGCAAAATATGTAGGCGCAGCGACTTATTATGACGGAGACGCATGGGATATTCTTCTGCAAAAGGTGGACGTTCAGAAATGCCTTCCGGTTGTCACCGTTCTGACTTTGGCGGCTACCGGCTCTGAAATGGATGCGGGCGGCGTCATCAGCAACCCGGAAACGAACGATAAGCTGGGATTTTCTTTCGCACCCATGCAGCCCAAAGTTTCATTCCTTGATCCGACCCTGACGTATTCGGTTAGTAAGTATCAGACTGCCTGCGGGAGCGCCGATATTCTTTCCCATATTTTTGAAAGTTATTTTGTTCCCCAGGACGGCAGTATGTATATGCTGGACTGTGTGAAAGAAAGCTTGATGAAAACTGTTATAAAGTATGCCCCCATTGCATTGGAGCAGCCGGACAACTATGAAGCCAGAGCGAATTTAATGTGGGCTGCATCCTGGGCGATTAACGGTTTTACCGGTGCTTTGCAAAATTGTGAATGGAGCTGCCATCCTATGGAGCATGAGCTGTCCGCAATTTATGACATTACGCATGGTTTAGGACTTGCTATCTTAACGCCGCGCTGGATGCGTTATATTCTGGATGAAAACACAGCAGACCGCTTTTATCAGTTTGGAGTTCAGGTCTTTGGAATTGACCCGGCGCTTCCCAAAATGGAAGTCGCTCAAAAGAGTATTTGCCTGACGGAAGAATTTCTTTATAAAACGCTGAGGTTGAAATCCAACTTGTCGGAAATCGGAATTGACGCATCCTATTTCTCTCTTATGGCTAAGAAGGCTTGCGGCGGAGACGTTCTCCCCGGTTTTAAGCCTTTGAAACAGGAGGACATTGAAAAAATCTTTACTATGTGTCTGTAAAGAACGATTAGATAAAGGAGTGTTGTGAAATGAAACAATCTAAAATAGGGGTTCTCTCCCTTGTAATGTTATTAACACTTGCATTTACAGGCTGTGGCAATCAGGCGAAAGCTGATGTGGAAAGCAGTCAGACACAGCCGGATGTTACAGTGGAAGAATCGACAATGCCTGAATCGGATACCGCAGAAGCAGATACGGAGCAGGCAGCGGAGAATGACTCGTCTGTACCACAGGATGCCGAGACAAATACCAGTGATTTAGAAACCGCTACTTATAGTCTGAATGGTGTAGAGTTCACAATGATTTATGTTGAAGGCGGAACCTTCACGATGGGAAATGACGAAAGGGCACAGGGTAGCGGAACGCAGGTAAGCAACCAGGCCGGGGAGCATCAGGTAACAGTTTCCTCTTACTGCATCGGCGAAACAGAAGTCACCAGAGCCTTGTGGAACGAAGTCATGTATGACAGTCATAGTGAGGAAGATCTGGAATATCCGATTGCCAGCGTAGTTGTTCCGGAATGTCAGGAATTTGTAGAAAGATTGAATGAGAAAGCTCATGCGGCAGGGATTATTCCGGAGGATCAGAATTTCCATATGCTTACCGAAGCGCAGTGGGAATTTGCCGCAAAAGGCGGAAATCAGAGCCAGGGGTATATTTATTCCGGCAGCGATACCCTGTCCGAAGTGGGCTGGACAAGTGATGACGGCAGACGCGTCTATCCGGTTAAGCAGAAGAAACCGAATGAATTGGGAATTTATGACATGAGCGGTAATGTGTATGAATGGGTAGCTGACTATGCGGCACCTTACAGCACTGAGACGCGGACTGATCCCTGCAATACAACGCCGAGCAATAACTATATTAAGCGGGGCGGCAGCATTTACTATAATGATGATTACCGTTTTACCTGTACTTACCGCTATTTCTATTCCGCTACCGATTATACCATTGGTCTTAGAATCGGCCTTTCGTAAGGAGTGATAGGACTTGAAAAAAATATTATCTTTTCTTTTGCCTCTTTCCATGATATGTCTGTCTGCCTGCGGGCAGGCTGTGGTATCTCCTTTCGATGATAAAAACGCTGCGGTTTCAGAAATTGTCACATCTGAACCAGAAAAACAGCTTGCTGAAGAATTTGATTTTGAAAACAAAACGGTTATGTTAAACAGCGGCTATGAAATGCCAATCATTGGGCTTGGTACCTGGACGCAGGATGATGAAACTGTGGAAAACAGTGTTTATCACGCTCTGCAGGATGGATACCGGCTGATTGATACCGCCAGATATTACGGAAATGAGGAAGGCGTGGGCAAAGGCGTCAGGAGAGCCATTGACGAAGGAATCGTTACAAGGGAAGAAGTCTTTGTTACAAGCAAGCTTGTTCCCGGTATTTCTGAGGATTATGAGGATGCCATTGACGCTTGTAATGAAAGGCTGGGGCTTGATTATATTGACCTGATGCTGGTTCATCAGCCGGGAGTCGGAGAAAACGAACTTTACCTTGCAATTCAGCAGGCAGTTTATGATGGTAAGGTTCATTCCATCGGGATTTCTAACTATTACACACCGGAAGATTTTGAGCGTGTGACAGAAAATGCGGAAATCATGCCTGCGGTTCTCCAAAATGAATACCACCCATATTATAAAAACGAGCAGATGCCGGAATATGTCAGCCAGTATGGGACAGTAATGGAATCCTATTATCCCTTTGGCGGAAGAGGGCATACACAGGATATTTTCAATGATGAAACGATTGTGAATATAGCAGAATCCCATAATAGAACCTCTGCACAAATTTTGGTAAGATGGCATTTGCAGACCGGATATGTTGTTATTCCCGGATCGAGTAACCCGGATCACATTGCGGAAAACTATGATGTTTTTGATTTTGAGTTATCAGAGGAAGAACTTTCGCAGATTGCAGATTTGAACCGTAATGAAAGATACGGAGATTGGTAACTATCAAATGAACTTTTCATGCAGGGGCCAGCAGAAAACAATTCTGCGGCCTTTTGCATTAGATATACAGTCACATTGGAGATGAAAAGGAAGGGAATCATTTTTATTTGTGTTTTTCCATTTCCGAAGTGGGAAATGGACGAAGGTTGTTACAAGAGACCGTGGCTTCCAGATAGAAGCGGCAAAAGAGGGTTAGCGGGATTTCCGGCGGACTTCCTCTAAAAATATACTTGCGGCTCTTGTGAACATCTGATACTTTTTCCAGATCAGAAAAATGTCAGCTTCTATTTTGGGTTCCAGAGGACGGAAACATAAGCTGCTGTTTTCTCCGGTACTTACAAGATGATCGAAAGTAAATGCCATACCGAAACCTTCTTCAATCATCATAGCAGGTGTTGTAATGAGATTAAACGTAGAAACGATGTTCAGGCTTTGCAAGTCTCGGCCCAGCCAACTGGAAAGAACATTTCCCTCAATCTGCTGGTGCGCTACCCATACCGGATAATCGCCAATATCTTCCGGTCGGATAGAATGAAGTTTGGCAAGCGGGCAGTCTTTTCGCATGACAACGCCGAAACGGTCATTGACGGGCAGCTTGATATAGTCATATTTCTGCATATCTACCGGTGCTACGACCACGCCGAAGTCCAGAAGACCTTTATTGAGCCAGTCCGTAATCTCCGCAATGCTCCCGCTGAAAAAGTCATATTGAATTGCGGATAAACGTCTTTCAGCGTCAGGATTGTATGGACGAGAAAACGCATGACATGGGTTTCGATACCGCCAATATGGACGACACCGCTGGCAGCTTCTTTCAGAAGGCTCAAATCAGATTCTGTCCGCTCCGTGAGCTCTACAATCTCTTTTGCCCGTTTATGCAGGAACAGCCCTTCTTCTGTAAGAGTAATTTTTCGGCTACCTCGTTCAAAAAGTTTGCAGCCCAGTTCTTCTTCCAGCAAATTTAATTGCCTGGAGAGATTTGGCTGCGTGGTATGAATGGCTTCTGCCGCCCGTGTAACGCTCTCCTCTTGCACAACAGCAAGAAAGTATTTAAGTACACGAATATCCATAATAAGGCACCTCCCTTTCTTACCTCAGATTATATCGACGAAAAACATAAATGTAAAGCATATCATCGCAGATACATGAAGGGCAGGACAAGATATACTGTCTGGATTTTATTACACGGAAGCTAAAGGCGGAAAAACACTTTAAATAGACGGGGGAGGGGAGAATGCCGAAAAAGCAGTATCGGCGGCGCGCAGGTTATCCTTCGTTTTCTGGTTATTGGATTGTTCACTGCTTGTCCTCCCCATTCAGCGCCCAACCAAAATCATTGTGGTAAATCATCTGTTTTGTCATTCCGCCGTCGATGCAGATGTTTTCTCCGGTGATAAATCCTGCTTTATCCGAGCAAAGGTACAACACCATATTGGCAATGTCCAGAGGATTCCCTACCCGGCCGGCAGGATGCTGGAGTGCATCCGCACCCTCATACTCCGTGTAAACGGTATCTATCCAGCCAGGGGAAACGGAATTTACGCGGACTTTCCCGCCCAAACTGACCGCAAGAGCATGTGTAAGCGCCGCAATCCCGCCTTTGGCAGCGGTGTAGCTTTCCGTCTGCGGCTGACTCATACGGTCGCGGGAAGAAGAAATATTCACAATAGCCGCATCAGCAGAAAAGTAGGGAAGAAACAGCTTTGTAAGGTAGAAAGGCGCTGTTAAGCCTACCCGCAAGGCATAATTAAATTCCTCATAAGAACATTCGGATATTCCTTTCATCAAGGGGAGGGCATTGTTAATCAGATAATCCACTCTGCCATGCTCGTCAATGACTTTCTCTGCAAAACACCTTAAGCTTTCTTTTTCTGCTAAATCACCGGTAAAATAGCCATTTGGCTGTTTGTCAATGATGCAGACAGCCGCCCCGTTCTTCTTAAATTCTTCGGCAATACATTTCCCGATGCCCTGGGCGCCGCCTGTAATAACTGCTACTTTATGCTGAAACATTATGTCAATCCTCCTTTTATTTTCAGTATAACACGAAATGTTAGAAATAGCCATAACAGCGAAGAACGGCATAGCCGTTAGGCTATACCGTCCCTCGCTGTTGAGCGTTATTTTTTAAATCAGAAATAAGAAGTGTGGTCTATTCACTATCGCTTTCGTCTGCATTGACGTTTATCAAATTACTGACATTAAAATCTATACCATAGCCGGCGCGAGCTACACGACGTGCCAGAACATAAATATATTCTGCAAATTTTTGCAACATAGCAGGGTCCTCGTGATTGTAAATCAGCTTAGCGCCGATACACGGAATTCCAAATGTTTTAGCTACTTGAAATATTGCAGCGCTTTCACGATCCAGCACTTCAGCGCCGAAAGCCTTTGCCAAAGCCATTGCTTCTTTTTCTGTCAGCTCAGAATCTGTGCTCGCTATGGTGCCGATATGTCTGTTTCCTTCGTAAGGAGCTCGCAATGTAACTTCAGCGAGACGCTCCTCCGCTCTTAATTCTTTTTGTTTTAACAGCATCCCGGACTGAGCTAGGCTTATATCTTTTGGAGAAAAATCACAATGAGAAGAACTGCCTGCGTTGACAGCAGACTCCGCAATAAACAAGTCGCCATGTTCAGATTCACCTGCAATGCGCCGCGCTGTCCCTTGTGTTATAACTGCACCCGGTCCGAAATACGCTACGGCAACGGTAGTGGCCGATGCAGCGTTTACCATTCCGTCGCCGCTTTCGTATACAATAACGCTGACTCCGCCGAATTTACCGTCATAGTAATTCCAGCCGCCAACTGTAGTCATGCATGTATTTAGCATCGAAGAAATTAAATGTTCCGCTTCTGCGTGAGATGCCGCATGTATTAAAATTGGTTTGCTCATAATCATCACCTTTTCCGAAAATTAATATATTATAATAATATAAATTCTATCCACACATTTTTAGTTTTTATTTGTTTTCTTTAGTTCCATGGATAGTCCCTGTTTCCACATTATTAATGCATCTTCGCCATTGTCTTCGTAATACTTTTTCCTAATCCCTTCGACAATGAAGCCAAAACGAGCATAGAGCTTTTGTGCTCGTATATTTCCTGCGCGCACTTCCAATGTAAGGCTGTCTGCACCCTGACTATATGCCTCATGAATAACGAAATCCACCAATCTATTTCCATAGCCTTTACCCTGATAATCCGGGTGGATACACACATTATTTATGTGCGCTTCGTCTAATATCATCCACATTCCGGCATAGCCCACAGCCATGTCATCTTTGATTACAAGATAATATAAATTTTTGTGAATAGCCAGATCTTCATAGATTACCTCTAATGGCCATGGAGCGGAAAAACATGCCGTTTCAAGCTCGGCTATAGCTTCTATATCGTTTACGTTGGCTCTTCGAATAGTAATTTCATCTGCTTTTTTCACGATGTAGATTTCCCCTTTTTGCGTTCAGCTCCAGATTCACGTAGATAATGAGGTTTAATCTCACAATATGTATGTGGTTCTGTTTTTTCTGCTAAAAGCGCCGACGAGCCTGCACGCTGAAAAGCTAAATTTGCCGGAGCAAACAAAGCGTCAGGTCTCAATTTAATTATTCTGTCGTGCAGAGCTGTTGCCCCATCTCCGAGGCATATTATTTTGTCTTCAATTTTATCCAATATTTGCTCTATTGGACCTGCTGTATCCGGCATGATTCTTTTTCCGTCTCTAAAAGCTGCGGCGTATACTTCTCCTCTGCGGGCATCTATCATAGGAACTACAGTTCCATCAAAATGTGCAATATTATGAGACATTGCTTCTAATGTGCTAATACCGCAAATCGGAATTCCGCGCGCGTGGGCTAACGCTTTTGCCGCGCAAACCCCTATGCGCACTCCCGTAAAAGAGCCGGGGCCGTTTGAAACTGCAATTCTATCTATATCAGATATATCTACTCCTGCGCTGCCTAACACTGTTTCAATCATTGGCATTAAGGAAGCAGAATGAGTCAAACCAACATCTCTGTATTCCTCACTTAACAGCTTTCCGTCTTTGGAGACTGCTGTACTGCATACTTTTCCCGTTGTATCAATAGCTAGTATAATCATATTTTTTTGCCGATAGATATCCTTCGGCCGTCCTCCTCTTCCCGCTCGATAGTGATTGTTATTGCATCTTGCGGGATTAAATCTGATATCAGCTCCGGCCATTCTATAACCACGACCGCTCCGCTGTATAAATACTCTTCAAACCCTATTTCAAGCATCTCATCCGGATCAGTAATTCTATATACGTCAAAATGATACAACGGAAGCCGTCCATTGTATTGTCTTACAATATTAAATGTCGGACTGGTGACATTAGATGTGATTCCTAAACCTGCCGCAAGACCTTTAGTAAAAACAGTCTTGCCTACGCCGATATCTCCTTGAAGAGCTATCACTTCACCACCCCTTAACGATGATGCAAAAGTTTCTGCTATCGCACGAGTTTCAGCCGGACTTTTTGTATGGAATTCGGGCATAGTTTTCCGCCCTTTCTAAAAATGATAAACGCAGCATTTTACTGTTAAACCGCTACTCTAATATAATAAAGTATACTTCGGAAATTTGCAAGTGCTTACCTAAATATGCAATTCGTTATCAAATTCATGTTGACACATACTTCCAATACTGCTAAAATAAGAACAGCTATCATATTCGAGGTAGAAGCATGAGAGAGACTTATAAAACCAGACAGCGGCAGCTCATAGTTGATACGCTAAAAACTAATACAGGCGCACACATGAGTGCATCAGATATAGCACATTATTTAAAAAACAAAGGATACGATGTGGGTATAGCTACTATATACAGACAGCTGTCCAGACTTACATCCGAAGGCGTTATACAGAGATTCAGCATGGATGGAACTCAAACGTCTTACTATGAATATATGAGCGCAGACAAAGAGCCGCATTTTCACTTTAAATGCGAAAAATGCAATAAATTTATTCATTTCGATTGCTGTGAACTTAAACAACTTCATCATCATCTCTCTGTACAGCATGGTTTTGATATGAATTCAATGAAAACAGTTATATACGGAATATGCAATGAATGCGCAGTAAAATCCTCTATACTTGCACGAAAACACCGTACAAGTAATCATATATATCGCTCACCTCGCGTAAACCAAGGAGCAGCTAAGGGATGAATAATTCAAAAAGATTGATCTCGTTCATGCTGATGTTTGCTTTTATAGTAATGACAGGTTGTTCCGTCAGCCGTGTTCAGCAAACAGAACAAAGTACGAAACTAAAAGTTGTCGCATCTAATTTCCCCGCGTATGACTTCGCTCGCGCGGCAGCGGGCGACAATGCACAAGTTATCATGCTGCTTCCGCCGGGCTCGGAAAGCCATTCTTTCGATCCGACTCCTCAGAACATCATAGCCATAGAAGAGTGCGACGTATTTATTTACAATGGCGGCGAATCTGAAAATTGGGTTTCTGATATTCTTGACAGCATAGATAACAGCAGTCAAAAGAGAATTGCGATGATGGACTGTGTAGAAACACTGGAGGAAGAATTTACAGAAGGCATGTCCGGAAATCATAACCACAGCGAAGAAGAACATGACGAAGATGAGGAATACGATGAACATGTTTGGACATCACCGCTCAATGCAGAGAAAATAGTTACTCAAATATCAAAAACATTGTCTGATGCAGATCCTGAAAACTCAGAAGTTTATTATCAAAATGCCATGGAGTATTGTTTACAGCTGGAAGAGCTAGACAACGAGTTTAAAGAAATTGTAAGCACCGGCGAGAGAAAAACACTTGTATTCGGAGACAGAATGCCATTTAGGTATTTTATTGAAGAGTACGATCTTGAAGCAGTAGCGGCCTTTCCGGGATGTGCGAGCGAAACAGAACCAAGCGCTGCTACGGTTGCTTTTTTGATAGATAAAGTCAATCAAGAACACATTCCGGCAGTGCTGCATTTGGAGCTCTCTAATGAAAAACTGACAGATACAATTTGCCAAGATACCGGCACGAAGAGTTTGCTGCTGCATTCTTGCCACAATGTTACAAAAGACGATTTTGATGCGGGAAAAACATATATAGATCTGATGAGAGAGAACGCAAATACCTTGAGAGAGGCGCTTAATTAATGAGTTTAGTTACATTTAATGACGTTACGCTGGGATATGATGGCGTAGATGTCATAGAAAATTTAAGTTTTACAGTAAATGCCGGCGACTATCTCTGTATTGTCGGCGAAAACGGCACAGGCAAAAGTACGCTTGTTAAGGGCTTACTTGGCTTAAAGTCTCCGACATTCGGAGAGATAATAATGGGGGATGAATTAAAGCACGGAGAAATTGGATATTTGCCTCAGCAAACTGACGTCCAGCGGGATTTTCCTGCCAGCGTGAGAGAAGTAGTTCTCTCAGGTTGTCTCGGATCATTGGGGATGCGTCCTTTTTTTGGTAAAAAACAAAAACAACTTGCTGAAGAGAACATGAGGAAACTAAACATTTTAGATCAGCAAAATATGTGCTACCGCGAGCTTTCCGGAGGTCAGCAACAGCGCGTTCTTCTGGCTAGAGCGCTATGCGCGGCAAAAAAGCTGCTTCTGCTCGATGAACCAACAGCGGGACTTGATCCCAGAATGACTGTAGCTCTTTATAATATTATTTCAGAAATTAATTTAAATGGTATGACAATAATAATGGTTTCCCACGATATGTCTACAGTTGAGAAATATGCCACTCATGTTCTTCAAGTAAGGCATAAGCAAATATTCTTCGGCACAAACAAAGAGTATATCAACAGCGACGCTTACGCAGCTCTTGTCGGAGGTGAAGCAAATGCTTGAAGCTTTAAATACTATGTTTTCATACGGATTTCTCGTGCGTGCTGCTGTCGTGGGCGTTCTTGTCGCGTTATGCTCTTCACTTCTCGGAGTAAGTCTCGTGCTGAAAAGATACTCCATGATAGGTGATGGTTTGTCTCATGTAGGTTTCGGAGCTTTAGCGATAGCCGCGGTTACGGGAGCTGCCCCCTTAGCTATTGCTGTTCCTATAGTTGTAGCGGCGGCGTTTTTGCTTTTACGGATCAGCGAGAACAGCAAACTGCATGGAGATGCGGCAATAGCGCTTATCTCTACGAGCGCTCTCGCAATAGGTGTAGTTGCCGTATCAATGGCTGACGGTGTAAACACTGATATAAACAACTATCTCTTCGGCAGCATACTCGCTATGAGCGATTCTGATGTTGAATTAAGCGTTGTTCTTTCAATCGCTGTTCTAGTTCTTTTTATAGTCTTTTTCAACCGTATTTTTGCGGTTACTTTTGATGAAAGTTTTGCAAAAGCTACAGGTACAAAAGCAAATGTTTACAATATGCTTATAGCGCTTCTTACTGCTATCACTATCGTGCTGGGTATGAGGATGATGGGGGCGCTCCTTATCTCAAGTCTTATAATCTTTCCATCTCTGACAGCTATGCGCCTTTGCAAAAAATTTCGTTCTGTCACTATATTGAGCGCGGCGCTTGCTGTAATATGCTTCTTTGCGGGTCTTTTTGTATCATTCGTATTCAGCACTCCCACAGGCGCGAGTGTAGTCATAATGAATATTGTGGCGTTTTTGATTTGTTTAGTAATTTCAAAATTGAAAACACATAAGCAGTAAATGTAAATAAAATATCTAGACTGTAATGGTCAATACCATAAATAAAAGTTTTGAAAATAAGTGGTAACGGCAATCGGAACTTATAATCTGAAAAGGCTCAATCTTAACTTGGCAGCAGAAGAAAAAAGCCTGTCGGCGTATGGAACGGCGATGTATGAATAGAAAGCCATCGCCTTTCGATAACGTCTTTTCTGCTCGTGTTCAGTTGTAACCTGTTTGCCCGATGTCCTCAAAACGTGATGATATAAGGGTTTTGCTTGTTTTCTTGTCTCACCGCGCTTATGAGCGCTCTTTTTATTTTACAAATTGCTGCAATAATTCAAATTGACGTATAGTGTTGATTTTAAGTGATTACTCTGATATAATTGTCACATTGCGAATTAATATTGCGATTAGTTTTATCTACGGAGGACGTTAATCATTATGAATAGAGATGCTGAAATAGCGGCAAATGCGGAGATGCAGCCTATAAAACATATCGCTGAGAAAGTAGGTCTGACTGAATCTGAGATTTTCCAATACGGTAATTATATGGCGAAAGTTGATGTAGACTCTGCTATGGAAAGGCTGAAAAATAAGACTGACGGAAATCTTGTACTTGTCACAGCCATAAATCCTACTCCCGCCGGAGAAGGAAAAACAACGGTATCCATCGGTCTTGCAGATGGTTTGACTCGCTTGGGGGCAAAAACTTCTTTGGCTTTGCGCGAGCCGTCATTAGGGCCGGTATTCGGCATCAAAGGCGGAGCTGCCGGAGGCGGGTATTCTCAAATACTGCCCATGGAAGAAATTAATTTGCATTTTACGGGTGATCTCCATGCTATTTCAGCGGCAAATAATCTTCTGGCGGCATTGATAGACGCGCATATTTTTCATGGGAATAAAGCAAAAATAGATCCCGACAATATAACTTTCAAGCGTTGCTTGGATATGAACGACAGAGCCTTGAGAGAGATTATTGTGGGAATAGGAGAAAAAAACGGAATTGAGCACAAGGCTGGATTTGTAATAACGGCCGCCAGCGAAATAATGGCAGTGCTATGCATGGCGGAGGACAGAGCAGATTTAAAACGCCGCATAGGCAATATTATAGTAGGCTATACGAAAGAAGGGGAGCCGGTCAGAGCAGCTGATATAGGCGCGGCGGGAAGCGTTGCTTCGCTTTTAAAAGATGCGTACAAGCCTAATTTAGTTCAAACTATTGAACACACTCCGGCATTTGTTCACGGGGGGCCCTTTGCAAATATAGCTCACGGTACGAACAGCATATTAGCTACTAAGCTAGCGCTGCGTCTTTCTGATTATGTTATTACAGAGGCTGGTTTTGGAGCAGACTTAGGAGCTGAGAAATATTTAGATATAGTTTGCCCTGAGGCGGGTTTTAGCCCGAAGTGCGTAGTAGTTGTAGTTACTATTAAAGCTCTGAAATACCACGGCGAAAGCGAAAACAACAAAATTAATATTAATAAGGAAAATATCGAAGCTCTAAAAAGAGGTCTGGTAAATCTGGAAAAGCATCTGGAAAACATGACAGAGGTATTCGGCAAAAATGTAGTTGTAGCGATAAATGCTTTTGAAACAGATACAAAAGCTGAACTTGAAGAAGTCCGCATGGCATGCGCAAAATATGGCGCTAAGGCTGTTCTTTCTCGCGGATGGGGTCAGGGCGGAGCAGGTACTCAGGAATTAGCCAGAGAGGTTCTCGCGCTTTGCCTAGAGCCGGAATCGGAAATGAAGATGGCGTATAATCCGGATGACAGCATAGAAGAAAAAATAATTAAAATCGCTAAACGCATATACGGTGCAGACGATGTAGAATTTACAGAGCAGGCCAAAGCAGACGCAGAAGCTATGAGACGCGCAGGTCTTGGAGATGCGCCTGTATGTATGGCAAAGACTCCCGCTTCTTTGAGCGATGACGCAAACCTCCGCGGGCGTCCTGAAAATTTCAAAGTTACTATACGAAAACTCACGCCTTCTGCCGGTGCGGGATTTGTTGTCGCTCATACAGGAAATATCCTGACGCTTCCCGGTTTATCTTCTGTTCCTGCTGCGCTTAATATTGATATAGACAACGACGGAAATATATCCGGCTTGTTCTAAAATATTAACTCACTATTGACAAAAAACTCGGTCCAATAAATCCGTTGGATACCGAGTTTTTTATTTTGCTATTCAAATTCCAAAGAAAGTGATTTCAGCTTTTTGACAGTTGGAACTGCCAAAATAATTGCAAATATAAAACAAAAAACGTCGGCCAATGGAGCAGAATAGAGCGCGCCGTTTAACCCTAAAAAATGCGAAAGCGCCAAAGAGAGCGGTATCAAGAAGAATACTTGACGAGAGAGAGTAATAATCAGAGACTTACCCGAAGCTCCTATAGCTTGAAACATGCTGGAGGTGATCATGGGCAGACTATATATAAAAAAAGCCATCATATAAGTTCGGGAGCAAATAACCGCAAATTGATAATAAAGCGGATCAGTATCTCCATTTACAAACAAAGAAAATACCTCTTTAGGAAGAAGCTGAAATACAATATACCATAGAGATGCTATAATAAAACCTATTACTATAGCGTATTTGTATGTTTTAATCACACGAGAATATTTTTTAGCGCCGAAGTTAAAGCCGTTTATAGGCTGCGTACCTGAGCAGACCCCGACAAACATTGAATGAGCAATTTGATAAAGCTTCATTAATGTGCCGTAACATGATAATGGGATAGTAGAGCCATATATAGAAGCTCCGCCATACGTTCGCATGAGGTTGTTCATTATTATCTGAGTTGCTGTATTTGATATGTGCATTGCAAAACTGGGCAGCCCCAGAGAAAGTATGCTTTTACAAATATCAGATCTGATACGCAAATCACTCTTAGATAATTTGAAGTGCTGCAGCTTGGGGATGTATGACAAGCATAGCACTGCAGTAGTTATCTGCCCCAGAATAGTCGCTAAGGCTGCGCCTGTCATTCCCATGTCCAATGCAAAAATAAATAAAGGATCCAATATAATGTTTATTATAGTGCCTATTATCATGCTGCGCATAGTATACGCAGGATTTCCATCCGCTCTTATAATCGTTGTAAAAGCTATGTTAACAGCAGAGAAGGGGAGACCGATTAATATAATCCTTGTGTATTCCATTGCGTAAGGCATTACTCTTGTATCTGCGCCGAAAGCATACATCAGAGGCTCCAAGAATATACTGCTTAAAACCGCAAGCAGGCAGCCTGAAATAATAAGCATAATAAGCGCAGAACCAAAATACTGATTAGCTTTGTCATGTTCTTTTTTACCGAGACACAGGCTTATATTTGCGGCGCATCCATCTCCTATGAGCAGAGCCAACGCAGACGTCAAAGTAAGCAAAGGAAAAGCGACGTTAGTAGCTGATATACCGTTTACGCCTAACTTATTGCCTATAAACATCTGATCCACTATGTTATAAAGCGAATTGATGAAAAGTGTAACAAAGGTTGGTACGGAAAATTTAAGCAGGAGTTTACTTATTTTTTCGGTGCCCAGAGGATTATTTTGAACGTCTTGCATTGTATGACCTTTCTGCATAAAAAAAGCAGCTAATTATAATAAATTGTGTTTAAGTCTGATAATTTATTATAACATAACTGCTTTTAAAGGTATACAAAATCTTTATGTTTTAATCTCAGTAATTGTCGGCTCTTATTTCAAAATAGCTTTGAGGATGCTTGCATACAGGGCAGACAGCGGGTGCGGTATCGCCATTGTGTACATAGCCGCAGTTTTGGCAGACCCAAACGCCTCCGTTTTCTCTTGAGAATACCTTTCCTTCTTTCATGTTTTCAAGAAGCTTTTTGTAGCGTTCATCATGCGTCTTTTCTATATCCGCCACCATTTCAAACTTTCTGGCGATTTCTTTGAATCCTTCTTCGTGAGCCTCTTTTGCAAACTTTGCATACATTTGCGTCCATTCGTAGTTTTCGCCTTCCATTGCATTCTGCAGGTTCTCAGTAGTGCTCTTTATTCCGCCGACAATGTATTCATACCAGAGTTTACCGTGCGCATTTTCATTGTGCGCCGTCTCCTCAAATATGTCGGCAATTTGCATGAAACCCTCTTCGCGCGCTTTTTTTGCGAAGTAGGTGTACTTGCCTCGAGCCTGAGTTTCTCCCGCCCATGCAGCGTAAAGATTCGCCAGAGTTTTTGTATTTTTCAGATCCATGTTTTTTGCTCCTTTTTTGCAATTGATTTTCTACCCTTGTTTTTTCCAGTTTGCATGGAAAATATGCGCACATTTTATTTTTTTAGTTTGGCGAAAATAAATTTGAAATTTAATTACGGAGGTCTGCATGTCGAATAAATTTTCAAAATTCACAAAAGAATTAGACAATATTCTTAATGTCGGAGAAAGCTTTGATCTAATTCGCAGGACAGTAAAAATTGGCGGCAGAAATTCGGTTATGTACATGCTTGACGGGTTTGTAAAAGACGAAGTACTCGAAAAAATGCTGGAGTTTTTAATAAAAGCAGACGAAAACACTCTTTCGGGCATGACATCGGGTAAAGCTTTTGCAGATAATTTTATAAGCTATACAGACATATCTACTACTGCTGATTTAAATCAAGCTGTGACAATGGTTCTCTCAGGTGCCGTATGTCTTGCTGTAGACGGCATAGATGAACTTATAATAATTGACGCAAGAACTTATCCTGTTCGCAGTGTTGACGAACCTGAAGATGACAAAGTTTTGCGCGGATCTCATGACGGATTTGTTGAAACACTGCTATTCAATGTAACGCTGATAAGGCGCAGGATACGCGATCCAAGACTCACTATGGAACTGTTTACTATAGGCAGCAGTACAAAAACAGACGTAGTACTGGCATATATGAATGGCGTTGCAGATGAAAAAGTGCTTGAGACACTGCGAAGCAAGCTCTCGGGAATAAAAACCTGTTCATTAAATATGGCTCAGGAAAGTCTGGCTGAGATGTTAGTTAAAAAAGGGTGGTACAATCCTTTTCCGAAAGTACGTTATACAGAACGACCTGACACTACAGCCGCAAGTATTATGGAAGGAAAAATTGCAATACTTTGCGATAACGCCCCGAGCGCTATGTTGCTGCCTGTTGGCATATTTGACTTTGTACAGGAAAGTAATGATTTTTATTTTCCGCCTCTTGTAGGAAGTTATCTTAGAATGGTGCGCGGAATAATATTTCTTATCACAATTTTTCTAATGCCGGTTTGGTACTTACTTGTACAAAACCCGAACTGGATTCCCAGTTGGCTTGAATTTATAAAAATAGACGAACCAAATGCCGTGCCTGTAATATTTCAAATACTGCTGTTCGAGCTGAGTATTGACGGTCTTAAGTTGGCATCGCTCAACACGCCAAGTTCCCTGTCGAACTCATTCAGCGTTGTTGGGGCTCTGCTATTGGGAGAATTCGCAGTTTCTGCCGGTTGGTTTGTCCCTGAAGTCATACTGTACATGGGATTTGTAGCAATAGGCAACTTCACACAGACCAGCTTTGAATTGGGATATGCTTTTAAACTCATGAGGATTTCAATTTTAATACTGACAGCAATATTCAACGTATGGGGGTTTGCGGCGGGTGTGCTGCTTATGCTCGTATTATTAGCTACAAATAGAACTTTGAGTGAAACCGGCTATCTATATCCCTTGATTCCATTCAACGGAAAGGCGTTGTGCTCATTATTAATACGAAAGAAAAAACCAGAATAGCTAAAAAAAAGCCATCGGCGTGAAACAAACCGATGGCTTTTTTACACAAGAGCATATTTGCACATCATATATACAAATAGCAGTACAACTGCGCCTGCAAAAATTGCAATTAGGAGAATGTATCTGCGCGTATGATATTTAGCATATCGCTGTATACTGAATATCAAGCAGGCAAGCGCTATAAGATATAAAATCATAATTATTTTAAAAGATATAGAAACCAACTTACTGATTATCTTTTTCGTTTGATTCTTCTAAGAGCTTAACTTTGTCAGAATCATCCGTCGTGGGTATAAACATACTGGCAAGCTTATTTTTTCCGTGACTCTTGGCATGAAAATACCCTATAGTAGAAAATACAACCGCGCCTATAAAGTTTACAAACAAGTCTTTCATAGTGTCTATCAAACCGATGTCCAAATATCCACCAAGTCCTAAAGGCTGACCGTTTATATAAACTTCATTAATACCATTTATTTCCACCGCGGTATTGCTCATTGTGGGGTCCAACATCACGCTGGATATATAATTTACTATCGCATCTTTTTGCATGTCAGTGTGAAATATCCGATCCATGCCGAACTCGTAAAATTCCCAGAGAACGCCAACGGTCATTGAAAAACAAAACGCGACTAAAGCCAGAAAAAATGGTGAGAGTTCGATTTTAAATCGGCTGTTTCTGTTTAGTATGTCTACCATCGCGAATCCAATTGCGGCGCACATAAAACCATTCACTGTATGAAGCATTCCATCCCAAAATGGGTATTTGACATAATAGCTTTGCAATTCGCCCAGCATTATAGCAGCATATATGAAACAAAAGACTACAATTTCCAACGCAGAGGGCAGCTGAATGCTAAAAGTACGTTCTACAAATGCCGGTAGCATAAACAAAAGCAACGCAAGGCAGCTCATAAAGACGGTTTCATATTTTCCCTGCAAAACCGCTAAAACAATAGCCATAATTACAAAAGCTCTCAGAATACAATAAACTATAAACGAGCCTTTATGACGGCGCATATAAACGCTTAATGCCTGACGTTTGCGTTTGCGTCTGTGTGAAGTATTGCTGTTAGCCATCGCTGAGATTACCTTTCTTAAAAAACATTATTAATTATTATACCATAATCTCTCTGAAAATAACGGCTTAGTTTAATTTAAAAATGTTATAGATAAGCTGTGCCTTTGGCGCAAATAAAGACCGGTACAGTTATCGCAAGCTGCTTTAGCTTATTGTCTGGTCCAAGCTCTGCGCAAACATTAATTGTCCCGCCCTGTTGATATACGTCTACGCTTACAGACTTACCATATTTATTCGCTAAATAAGCTCCGACAGCAGCGCTTCCGCTTCCGCAGCCGCGTTCATAAACTATCTGATCAGTATCTGAAACATATATGGCGGGTGAGATAAACATTTTTGACTCGTTCAATACTATAACGCCTATTGCAATTTGGTTTAACCGTCGGCATAGCTTAGAAAATACGCTGAGTGTTAATTCAGAAGGTTTATTTTCCATGATGATATGAGTAATTCCGGGAAAGCTGACGATGGTTAAGCTTTCCGAACTTAGTTCAGGCAGCATAATTTCATCTACATTGAGAGGCAATGGCATATCAACCGTAACAATGTATTCACCATTTTTCTTCTCCACATGACACTTTACAGGCGAGTCAGCTCCTGAAACTTCAAGGTTAAAATCAGTTCTGTCAGTAGCAGCACAAAGGTATGCAGCCAGAGATGCCGTTGCATTGCCGCAGAATTCTCCTCCCATCATTTGAAGGCGGGATTCTGCAATATCGGACAATTCTACAAAACCGACCTGCTCCGCACCTATTCTATCGCTGCGCATGAGATTTGAGGCTGTCGAAGGTTGTTCAGCTCGATTAACTTCGCTGAGAACAAGAACTGTCATGTTTTGAGCAGGGCTCAATTTAACAAAATCTAGAGTTTTCATAATCAGGTTGATAAACGGGAAAGGAAGAGTTTGGTGCGTTCCTGCTGAGGATTATTTATTATGTCATTGGGGTTGCCTTGTTCAACAATGACTCCGCCATCCATAAAAATGACATGATCAGATACGTCACGCGCGAAGCTCATTTCATGTGTGACTATAACCATTGTCATATGTTCTTTTGCAAGATCTTTTATTACTTTTAGTATTTCGCCCGTGAGCTCCGGATCGAGTGCGCTTGTCGGCTCGTCGAAAAAGAGTATTTTCGGATTCATTGCAAGAGCACGCGCAATAGATACTCGCTGCTGCTGACCGCCGGAAAGCTGATACGGGTAATAATCGGCTTTGTCAGCAAGTCCCATTTTGTCAAGTAAAATTTTGGCTTCTTGGTATACTTCATCCTTGTCGCGCTTTTGAACTAATATGGGCGCCTCTGTGATAGCTTTCATGACATTATAATGAGGAAAAAGATTAAAATTCTGAAAAACAAGGCCAAAGTATGATTTTACAATCCTCAGATCTTGTTCAGAAGCATATATCGATTTGCCGTTTACATTGCGAGCGGCATATTTATCCATATATTTAAGATCTCCGCCATCCATTGTCTCCAAAAGTGTAGCACAGCGCAATAATGTAGATTTGCCTGAACCGGACGGACCTATTATAGATACAACCTGTCCGGCTTTTACACTAACAGAAATATCCCTGAGAACCTCATTGCTGCCGAAACTTTTTTTGCAATTATTTATTTCTAATACATTCATAGCGTGTAACCTTTCTGTTTAACGATAATATGAAAGTTTTTTCTCGAATCGCTCCATAACAAAAGCAACAATAAAATTGAAAATGTAGTAGAAGAGACCTGCCACAAACAAGGCTGTAAAGTTTCCGTTACTTGCTGTTATTTGTTTAGCAATAGTGAACATCTCTTGATAAGCTATAGCAAATGCAAGCGACGTATCTTTTACGAGAGTAATTATTTCGTTCGTTACGGCGGGAAGTATGCGTTTTATTACCTGGGGGAGTATAATCCTAATAAATGTCTGAGATTTGCTGTAACCTAAAACAGTAGCGGCTTCATATTGACCTACGGGCATAGATTCGATACCGGAACGATATATTTCTGCAAAATAAGCAGCGTAGTTTAAAGAAAACCCTATAATAACCGCATAAAATCTAAAACCGGATATGTTCGCGCCGGCAATAAAAAACGGTCCAAAATAAACTACTAAAAGCTGAAGCATAAGAGGGGTGCCGCGCATGATAGATATATATACTTTCATAATTGAACGCACGACAATATTTTTGGACATGCGGCCAAAACAAACTAAAAGTCCCAGAGGCATTGAAAAAATCAATGTCAGAAAGAATATAAGACATGTGCCGCCCAAGCCCTCAACTAATTGACCGGCTATATTTAAAAAAGACATAATACCTCCATAAAATCCAAGGGTTATCAGAAGCCTAATAACCCTTGTGATATAATCTTATTTTGTTATACCAATTGCATTTGAATTATGCAGCGGAGGGAGTTGCTTCAACAGAAGCATCTGCGCTGGGGGATTCAACTGTTTCTGCACCTTCGGGCTGCAAGCACATTTGGTTGGCGATTTCATACTTTTCTGCCAAAGTCATGTATGTACCGTCATTTACAGTTTCAAGAAGCGCAGCTTCAACTATGTTCTTGAGTTCCTCGTTGCCCTTTTTGAAACCGATAGCATACTGCTCCTTGCCCAGAATTTCATCAAGCATTACATAACCGTCTCCGCGCTTAGCGAGATTATCCTTAGCTACTGCAATATCAATGGCAAGAGCTTCAATAGAGCCGCTCTGCAACTCTACAAATGCAGTGTTAAAATCAGGGAATTCTTTTACTTCTTTAAATGTCTGTGCTATGTCATAGCAAGACTGTCCCTCTTGGAAAAGAATGAGTGTAGAAGATCCCGCCTGTGTTCCAACTATTTTGCCTGAGAGATCAGCTATAGACTTTATGTCGCTGTCCGCAGGAACGATAACAACCTGATCGTTATCTGCATAGGGGATCGACCATGTATACTCTTCTTCACGACCTGTATAAGTAAAGCCGTTCCAGATGCAGTCTATGGAGCCGGATTCCAGTTCCATGTCTTTAGCTGCCCATTCTACCGGTACAGGTTCGAGAGTCCAGCCGAGCTTGTCGCAAACAGCCTGAGCCAGTTCAATGTCAAAGCCTGTGTAAGTGCCATCTTCAGCCTTGTAACCATAGGGCGGATATTCAGCGTCAAATCCAAGTTTAAACACATATCCTTCACCATATGTGCCTGTAGACTCAACATCTGTACTCGCTTCAGGTGCTGCAGAATCGGTTGCGGCAGATTCTGTGTTCTCAGCGGAAGCAGATTCAGTAGCTGTGGAATTGCTGGAGCAAGCTGCAAAAACCGCAAGAGACATCAGCAACGCCATAACAAGTGCGATTGTCTTTTTCATGTTTTCCTCCTGATTTTCTCAATGTACTCATGAATAGTACACCATAATGTAAAAATGTAAAAAATTTATGCAGAAACCCTGCGCTAATAGTTTAACATATCATCAAATTAAAGTAAAGAAGAAAAATGAATCTGCTTGCGGCAAACCCCATTTAAATATGTATATGGCTGGAAGAGGCGCAGATTGCGGCGCAGAAGCAGAGCTTTGAACGGAACGGCTTTGAGGAATACGAGTTCATAGCAAACTCCGGCTGCTGCGACGCTTGCCAAGGGCTGAACGGGAAGCATTTTAAGGTTAAGGACATGGCGCCGGGAGAGAACGCAGCTCCGCTTCATCCAAATTGCCGCTGCTCTGTGGCTTCATGGGAAGACAGCGAAGAGTACGAAGCATGGCTGGACTATCTGGACAAGGGCGGCACGACGGCGGAGTGGAATAGGAGCGGGAGAGCGGCGTGGAGTAAGCAGAGGACAAGGCAAACCGAAATGTTTCGCCGGAGAATTGGTTCTAACGGTCAGCAGATTATTGATAAGCCCACTTACCAAAAGCTGACGCGGAGTTTCCTTCGGCGCGGCGGGGTTATTATTCGAGGAGAAGAAGCTGAACGACATTTGGAAAAGCAGGGGGCGTATGCGGCGTACTTTGCCGGGGGCGGTTTTGCGTTCATTCGGGACGAGGCAACTGTTTCGGATGTATTAGAAGAAATGTTCCATGCCGAGCAGGATAGGACGAACCGATTCGGCACAGAGCTGACAAAAGAAGTTGTATTGCGGCGTGAAATTGAAGCGCAGGAATACTTGCTTTCTGTCGCAGAAAGGTATAAAATACCTTTAGAAGAAACAGAAGTAACCCGCGAGAACCTTAAAGAATACCAACAGCAGCTTCGGGATGAATTAAATCAGAGAGGACGTGAATCTAATGGAAAATAGGAATTTTGTCTGTAAGATAGACGATGATTTTCAAGTTCCGGGTACCAATATTCGTGTGCTTTCGTTGAATCGTGATTACGAATCTTATACACCTGGGATGGACGTTGTTGAAATCGAAGGCGTTTTATATTGCTATGTTGGGAACTCTGTTCATCGCTGGATTTGCATCCGGAGCACAAAATCTTTTAGCGGAAAGACCGTTTCGTTTAAGCGAAAGCCCGAAAACTTTGACGGTGAATATGTGCCCTACTAAATGCAATAATACACTAAAACCACGGTGCAGTGCACCGTGGTTTTCTTATGCCCATTTAGGAGGTGGAATTGATGAACCGGAACAAAAAATCAAGCAGGGCGGCTTTGATGCTGTCCTGCTTTGCGTTGGTCGCGGCTGTTATGGGGCTGGTTGTTACCCTGCTAGCTGTGCTATAACGGAGGCGAGGGGCATTGATTGTAATAAACCGCCGCAAAGACGGATTTATAATAACAGGTCATGCAGGATACGCAGAGCCGGGCAAAGACATTGTATGCGCTGCTGTATCGGCGCTTGTGCAAGCTTTTATTGCGTCAGTTGAAGAACTGACGCAGGATAAAATAGAACATGATTATCGGCGGGGAACGCCGTTATACGGTACGAGAATCTTTCGAAGCGCGGTCAGCTCTTGCTTGATTCTTTTTTTATGGCTGTATATTTTTATCAATAAGAGCTCTGTCAAAAGCCGACAAATCAGGAGGAAGATGCATAGGTTGGCCCGCGGCCTTTTGACCATTTGCGATGTCTTTCAGCCCATTGCCTGTCACTATTGAGCAAACGGAGGCATCGCGTTCTATAAACCCTTGTTCAAGCGCCTTTTTTACTCCCGCCGTACCTGCTGCTCCGGCAGGTTCCGCGAACACTCCGCAAGTTTGCCCGAGTGATAGTATAGCCGACAGTATTTCTTCATCCGTTACATTCACCGTAATGCCTTTGGATTCGCGTATTGCAGCTATGGCTTTGTCAGAATTCCGCGGAACTCCTACTGCGATAGAATCTGCAATAGTATTCTCTGCGCACGGGATTAGGGCTTTGTTTTCGGCAACAGCTGTGTTAATAGGGCAGCACCCCTCTGCTTGAACACTTATAAGACGAGGCAGACGATCTATAAATCCTATCGAATAAAGATCTTTGAACCCTTTCCACACGCCGGCTATTGTGCATCCGTCTCCTACGGAAAGTGCAACGTAGTCAGGTATCTTCCAGTTTAGCTGCTCTGCTATTTCAAAAGAAACTGTCTTTTTACCTTCGCTCAGGTATGGATTAATTGCGGCGTTTCGATTGTACCAGCCGTATTTTTCTATAGCAAGCCTTGAGAGGTTAAAGGTGTCGGCATAGTCGCCTTTCACCTTTACAACATATGCACCAAAAATCATCAGCTGAGTAAGCTTTCCGATTGGCGCCCGTTCCGGCACAAATATAAACGACCTAAGTCCCGCGGCGGCGGCAGCTCCGGCCAATGACGAAGCTGCATTTCCGGTAGAGGAGCATGCTATGGTATCAGCGCCGGCTTCCAAGGCTTTTGCTACAGCTATAGCAGACGCTCTGTCCTTTAGGCTGGATGTAGGATTAAATCCGTCGTCTTTTATGTACAGTTCTCTAACGCCCAGTTTTTTTGCCAAACTTGCCGCATTATAAAGAGGCGAACCGCCCGCTCGGAGAGGAGTAGATGATGTACCTGTTTCGATCGGGAGCAGCTCTCTGTATCGAAAAAGAGAGCGCTCCGTGCGTGCCGGCAGAATATCTTTGGAAAAACTGTTCTTAATATACTCATAATCATACTCTATGTCCAATATTCCGCCGCAAGAGCATGTATTTATGTCAGGTTCAGCGGGGTAAATTTTTCCGCATTTGACACATTTTGCGCCTGTTACGTTTTTCATAGCATAACCTCAAAGATTTTTTTCCAAACCTACTGCATCGTTAAATTCGAGTATCAATTCATCCAGCATACTTGCCTGCGAGTGAACCCCTTTCCATGTTTTATCTTCGTTATACCACAAGTCATTCAACTCTTCCACCGTGCGTCCCTGCTGTTCAACCCAAGTATAGTATTTCAGATTGTGGATTCTTTTGCGATCTTTGTATCCCAGCTCCAGCATACTGTCTGTGCGCAGACCAAGCATGTGTACAGCGTGATCCACAGCAGCATCGCGCTCGGTGTATTCGCCATACTTCTCGTTTAGTTCTTGTATGCGGGATTGATACATCACGGCAGAATCTGTCAGCACAGTCATTATTACATCATTTTTAGTCATCTCATAATACTTAGCCATCTTGATGCAGCAAAGAACATTTGCAATACCTGATATGCCAAGCCAGCTGAGCTTTTCAGCCAGCTCAGAATCCAGACCGACTTCTTCTGTCAAATACTTTTTGCCTGCCTCGTCATTAAGCAGACGGATTAAGCGCTGCGAATCTTCATCGTCTATCGCTATGGCCATATCTGTATTCTTGACGTTGTGTATCCAGGGGATATGTTTATCGCCGATACCTTCTATTCTATGTCCGCCGAATCCGTTATCCAATATCGTAGAGCATTGGAGAGCCTCTCCGACCGCTAATTTCATTTGAGGATAGACTTCTTTCAGATAATCTCCGCAGCCTATTGTACCGGCAGAGCCTGACGTGAAGCAAGCGCCTGCGAGTCTGTCTCCATCGCGTTTTATATTTTCAAAGGTTTCTGCTATGGCACTTCCGGTAACATGATAATGCCACAGATGATTGCCCATTTCTTCAAATTGGTTGAATATCATCACGTCATCACGAGTTGATTTTAATTCCCATGTTTTATCGAATATCTCCTTTACATTCGATTCACATCCCGGAGTAGCTATTATTTCTCCCGCTATACTCGAAAGCCACTCGAATCGCTCTCTGCTCATCTCTTCAGGCAGAATTGCAATTGAATCGACCGCCAGCAGTTTAGAGTTAAACGCTCCGCCGCGGCAGTAATTTCCTGTGGAGGGCCATACCGCCTTATGCTTAGTTGCGTCAAACTGCCCCGTAACCAATCTCGGAGCGAGGCATCCGAAGCTTGCGCCTACTTTATGACATCCTGTCGGAAACCATTTGCCCACGAGACAAATTATTCTCGCCGGAACGCCTGTAAGCTCACTGGGAAGCTCGATGTAGTTCGGCGCTCCATAAAGTCCGCCGCTTTCCTTTGGCTCGTTCTTCCATGTTATACGGAAAAGGTTTAGCGGATTAACGTCCCAAAGTCCGATTGATTTGAGCTGTGTTTTCACCGCTTCGGGAATAGTCTCCGGATTCTTCATCTGTGCTATAGTGGGTATGATTACTCCGTTTTCCCGCGCCTTTTTTATATTGTGCGCTAAACCTGTTTTATTAATTGTCAAATCTATCATTTCATTCCTCCTGGATTTACTATTTTCTGCCGGTATGCTTTGCATCAATATAAGAATAGAGAGTATATTTAGATATTCCGAAAAACTTTGAAATCTTGTCTCCGGATTTGGTTATCAAAAACGCTCCGTGGTCGGACAAAAATTTCATAGCAGTTATTTTTTCATCTTTGGTCATCATCGCCGGCGGTTTTCCTACCAGTTCAACTGATTGCCGCATTAATTCATCCAGCAGCTCGTTTACATTTTTCGTTATTGTCTTTGGTTTTTCTTGATTGTTGCTTGGAGTTATTAATTCTTTTAATGCATTCTCTATCATGGAAAGAGCAGATATATCAAAATTAATAGATAAAATCGCATATGGCTCGCCGTCTTCGTCCTTTATATATATTGTCGAAGACTTAAGAATACGCCCATCCGGAGTTCGTGTCAGATATCCGAGCCTATCATCAGGCACCTTTCCGCTTTTTAACTGTTCCAAGACAACAGGGGAAGCGGCGTCGCCTTCTTTTCTGCCTGTCACGTATCCGTTCTCTATGTGTATGATAGAGTGTTCTGCATCTGCGTTTGTGAGATCATGAATTAACACTTCGCATCTGGTTCCGAATTGAGCCGCTATTCCATGAGCGATTTGCATTAGCGTCTCCAGTTGTTTTTGACGCAAAATATTTAATCCTCCCTCTAAGCTATTATAGTATATTTTCATAATAGCACAAAATACTAAAAAAGCAATGGCAAAACTAAATTATTTTTAGGTAGAATAAAATTTATTTGACATACACCTCTACAGGCTGTATTATAGAAGTGTAAAATCATACATAAGAATAAAATGCATCGCAGTCATTCTGGAGGTTTAAAAATGGACTTTGTACGTATTAAGGAAAGAGCTGAAATATATAAAGGCGATATGACAAAATTTTTACGCGATATTATAGCCATACCTGGAGAAAGCGCCGAAGAAGAAAGGGTAGCCAAACGCATTGCAGAAGAAATGCAAAAAGTCGGTTTTGATAAAGTTGAGATAGACCCTATGGGCAATGTCTTAGGCTGGATGGGGAAGGGAGAGAGAATAATCGCTTATGACGGTCACATAGACACCGTGGGTATAGGCGAGGTTTCAAATTGGACTTTCAATCCATACGAAGGCTACGAGAATGAAACGGAAATCGGAGGCAGAGGCGCTTCGGATCAGCGCGGGGGAGTCGTCAGCGCAGTTTACGGCGCGAAAATCATGAAGGAACTTGACCTTATCCCCGACGACACAAAAATACTTGTCACAGGAACAGTGCAGGAGGAAGATTGCGATGGGCTGTGCTGGCAGTATATTCACTGTGAAAGCAAAATTACGCCTGAATTTGTCGTAATCACTGAGCCCACAGACGGGAAAATATATCGCGGACAGCGCGGCAGAATGGAAATCAGAGTTGAAGTTAAAGGAATCTCTTGCCATGGGTCAGCCCCTGAGCGCGGCGAAAACGCGATATATAAAATGAGTGAAATAATATCAGATTTACGCAATCTTGCAGATAATCTCAAGGATGATGAATTCTTAGGCAAAGGTACGCTGGCGGTTTCTCAGATATTTTTCACATCGCCCAGCAGATGTGCAGTCGCTGATATGTGCGCAGTATCAATTGACAGACGTTTGACAGACGGAGAAACATGGGAAGGCGCTCTGGATGAAATACGTGCATTGACGAGCGTCAAGAAGTATGGAGCAGAGGTGAGCATGTATACCTATGAGCGTCCGTCTTGGACAGGACTTGTTTATCCGACAGAATGCTATTTCCCAACGTGGGTATCAGCAGAAGACGCCCCTGCTACGAGAGCTATGGTCGAAGCTTATAGAGGCATGTACGGCGAGCCTATCGTAGACAAATGGACATTTTCGACTAACGGGGTATCAATAATGGGCAGATATGGCATACCCTGTATAGGGTTCGGTCCCGGAGCTGAAGCTCAGGCTCATGCGCCTAACGAGAAAACATGGAAAGATGATCTCGTAAGATGTGCAGCGGTTTATGCGGCAATACCTATGTGCTTTAAAAATTTATAAATAATACGAGGAAGATTTTATGAGCAGAATTAACGAGTACATCAAAAAGCTGGAAAAGCTGACCTTTTCTAAAATGTATCAGAACGATTTCTTTCTTACATGGGACAAAACAGACGATGAGCTTGCGGCTGTATTTGCTGTCGCAGACGCAATGCGAATACTGAGAGAGGAAAACATATCAACTAAAATATTTGATTCAGGTCTTGCAGTATCCAATTTTAGGGATAATTCAACAAGAACGCGCTTTTCCTTTTCAAGCGCGTGCAATATGCTGGGCTTGACCGTTCAGGATTTGGACGAGGGTAAAAGTCAAATCGCTCACGGGGAAACTGTGCGAGAAACTGCAAATATGATAAGCTTTATGGCAGATGTCATAGGTATTCGTGACGATATGTACATAGGCAAAGGGCATACTTATCAAAAGGCAGTTGCAGAGGCAGTTCAGGAAGGGTATGACGACGGAATATTAGAGCAGCGTCCTACTCTTATTAACCTGCAATGTGATATAGATCATCCTACACAATGCATGGCAGACTTGCTGCATGTAATACATCACTTCGGCGGAGTAGAAAACCTCAAAGGTAAAAAAGTCGCCATGACATGGGCATACTCTCCTTCTTACGGCAAGCCGTTGTCAGTCCCACAGGGGATAATCGGGTTGTTTACTCGTTTTGGGATGGACGTTACGCTGGCTCATCCTGAAGGATATGAAGTGATGAGCAATATAGAAGAGATAGCCAGAAACAATTCCGAAAATTCAGGCGGAAGTTTTAAAAAGACAAACAACATGCAAGAAGCATTTAAAGATGCAGATATAGTTTATCCAAAAAGCTGGGCGCCTTATGCCGCTATGGAAACCCGCACCGAGCTTTACAGCGCAGGAGACCTCTCGGGCATTGCCGCCTTGGAGCATCAGCTCTTGTCTCAGAACGCTCAGCATACAGACTGGGAATGCACAGAGGAAATGATTAAATTGACAAAAAATGCGTCTGCTCTTTATATGCACTGTCTGCCGGCGGATATTTCAGGTGTATCGTGCGAAACAGGCGAAGTGGCGCAAAGCGTGTTCGACAGATACCGCATTCCGCTGTACAAGCAGGCGAGTTTCAAGCCATACATAATTGCGGCTATGATTTTTCTATCTAAGGTCAGCAATCCCATCGCTGCGCTCAAAGAGCTGGAATTAGCCGGCATAAATCGAAAAAGCTTTTAAACTTTGACTGTAACTGTTGAGGAGTTTGAATATGAAAGGCAAAAAGCGCATAGTAGTTGCTTTGGGCGGAAACGCTTTAGGCAATACTCTTACTGAGCAGTTTAATGCTGTAAAATCAACCGCTAAAGTAATTGTAACTCTTATAGAAGCGGGGCATGAGGTTATCCTGACTCACGGAAACGGACCTCAGGTTGGCATGATAGACGGCGCTATGTCCGCATTGACCAGAGAAGATCCCCAGCAGGATAACACCCCTCTATCTGTATGCGTCGCTATGAGTCAAGCATACATAGGATATGACTTGCAAAACGCACTGCGCGAAGAATTATTAAATCGAGATATATCAAATGTTCCGGTAGCTGCAATAGTCACGCAGGTTCGTGTAGACCCCAATGATCCTGCTTTCCTAGAGCCGAGCAAGCCCATAGGCCGATTTTATGATAAAAAGCGCGCGGACGAAATAAGCAGACGTTTTGGACATATAATGCGCGAGGATGCCGGCAGAGGCTATCGCCGAGTTGTAGCATCGCCTATGCCGCAGGAAATAGTTGAAATGGAGTCCATACGTGCAATTGTAAATTCAGGATGCGTATGTATATGCTGCGGCGGAGGCGGCATACCTGTTATTTTAGAAGGCAATCATCTTAGAGGAGCAAGCGCCGTGATAGACAAAGACCACGCCAGCGCGCTTCTCGCTAAACAGCTGGAGGCTGACATACTTGTAATACTGACTTCAGTAGAAAAAGCCGCTCTTAACTTTGGAAAAAAAAATGAAATATGGTTGGATAATATGAGTGTTAAACAAGCAAAACAATATGCTTCAGAAGGGCACTTTGCAGCAGGTTCAATGCTGCCAAAAATAGAGGCTGCCGCAGATTTTGCGGCTTCAAGTCACAACAGAGAATCAATCATAACTCATCTCAACAAGGCTAAAGAGGCTTTGAACGGAAATACCGGCACACACATAAAGCTTTAAAAACACAATGTAAAAATTAAAAAACAACAACGGGCTTCACAATTGCCTGCTGTTGTTTTTTAATAGTTTTTTCTATTTATTTCTACATGGAGTTAGCTGCCTAAGAACGCCTTTTAGACTTAACGATGTTGTATCTGCTGTTCCTGCATTCGGCAGGTTAGATGATGCGAAACCGTCACTATCTATCTTCAAGTAATATGACTCGCCGGATATTATGCTGTTTGTCAACAACAGATCAGAGTATAAATCAATTATAAAAGTAGGATAACTCTGTTCGTCGCGAGTTATCAAAGAATAATCTTTTACCTTACTGCATACACTTTGACTACAGTTTTTGCCAGCTAAAAGGATACTCATTACAGGCTTAAAAGGTGACGTTTCTGTTATCCACTCTCCGGAAGTAATCCATTCCTCATCTGAATCTTCGTACGATAAATAACAACCGTAGAGAAATTTTTCATTTTGCAAATGCAATGCCGTATCTGCAAAAGAATCTATATTTCTAGCGCTGACCATTAGCATTACGTGGGGCAGCTCTTTCAGCTGCTCGATGCACTCTGAATTTATATTTATGGGATCTAAAAAGAGCGCTATCGCACAATCATCATGCTTTGATATTAAATCAATAAATCTACTGTCGAATTGTTCCGAGGAAAATATACAATAAGTAAAAATCCCCAGTTCTTTTCCCGAATCTATTATCCGGCTTATTGTGTTTATATGAGTATTATCAAAAATTATAGACCAAGGGATGTTAAAATCTTCCTTTTCCTCTATTTCACGTATTGTCCGCTCTCCGAGAGTACATGAATTGTAACCGAGATTTACCCCGAATATCTTTACACGCTTTGGATCTATATAAAACGCAATATTTTTAACTAACGTATAGTATTGACTGTTTTCATCTTCCAGCAGTTTTTTTGCAGCATTAAAAAAAGCTGTTTGGAAGCGGCCTTTGCTAAAACTCAGAGCTATATCTATTAGGTTACGCGTCGTCCGCTCAGGATCATGTTTCAGGCGGCTCATAGCTTTGTTTATCGCTATTTCTATAGCGAAGCGAGTTATATCGGTTTTATTCATAAATACTTCTGCCTTTTACACTGATTTTTTTGTCAATGAGCGTATTTTATCTCATGTATGATTTTACAGCAATATAGAGAAATTTAAAAGAGGCATTTGGGTAAAAAAATCACAAAATAAGGTTACAAAAGTGAAAAGATGTCACATTTTAAGACACTGCAAAAAAAATGACCCGTGACAATCATTGGAGGTACTAATAAAATTAGAGTTGAAAAGAGAAATGTATAAAATTAACAATATAAAAACATTTCTCAATCATTTTCGAAATTCATGCCGAGTATTATCAAGGTATGTAATAAATACTTTATAAATAATTTCTAAGGAGGACTAACCATGGCACAGAGGTCGTTTAAAGACACAATAAAAATGTATGCAGCTGAGAAGGCAATTGAATATCTAAACGAAAAGCCTGAGAAAGCTATCCCAAAGCTAATAAACTGGGCGGAAAAGATCGACAAAGACAACAACTACGTTAATCAAATACGTGAAGTAAAAAAAGTCACATCTGACCCGGACAGCAACTGGAACAAGTTGATTAACAGCGTATGGACGGACATTGACAAAGGTCAGTCAGGAGTTCTGCTGAAAAACTTCTTTTTAAATGCAAGTCTGGAAGGCTCGCGCATACAAGAAGAAATGAAAAAGAAACATGGCTGCGGCATACCGTGGGCAATACTTCTGGACCCGACTTCTGCGTGTAACTTACACTGTACAGGCTGCTGGGCGGCGGAGTACGGCAATAAGCTTAACATGAGTTACGAGACTTTGGATGATATTATCAATCAAGCCACCGCTCTGGGAACCTATTTCTTCCTGTTTACAGGCGGAGAGCCTCTCGTAAGGAAAAAAGATATCATTAAGCTTTGTGAAGCACACTCTGACTGTATCTTCCTTTCGTTTACCAACGGCACTCTGATAGACGAAGAGTTTGCCGATGAAATGCTGAGAGTTAAAAACTTTGTACCCGCTATAAGTATAGAGGGTTTTGAGGAAGCTACTGACTCACGCAGAGGCAAGGGTACATATCAGGCTGTAATGAGAGCAATGAAAATCTTGAAAGAACGAAAGCTTCTGTTCGGTATTTCTTGCTGCTATACAAGACAGAATACAGAAGTAATAGGCAGCGAAGAGTATATTGACGCCATGATAGAGATGGGCGCAAAATTTGCATGGTTCTTTACATACATGCCTGTAGGTGTAGATGCAAGCACCGATCTTATGGTAACTGCTGCACAACGCGAGTATATGTACAATCAGATACGTGAATTCCGTAACACCAAGCCGTTGTTCACAATGGACTTCTGGAATGATGGCGAATACGTAAACGGCTGTATTGCAGGCGCAAGATACTATCTGCACATCAACGCCAACGGCGATATTGAGCCATGTGCGTTCATTCATTACAGCGATTCTAACATTTACGAAAAAACACTACTGGAAGCATACAAGGCTCCATTCTTTACAGCATACAGAGAGGGTCAGCCTTTCAGCGATAACTTGCTGCGTCCTTGTCCTCTGCTCGATAATCCAGGAGCGCTGGAAGAAATCGTTAAAAAGACCGGGGCTAAATCTACCGATCTCATGCACCCGGAGGATGTACATGATTTGACCGAAAAATGTGCAGAGACTGCAGAAAAATGGAAGGTAGCTGCCGACCGAATTTGGGAATGCAGCGCGGGCTGCGCAAGATGCAGAGAACGTGCCGAAATCAAAAAGAAAGCTAAAGCTCAATAACTACAACAATTAAATAATGTTTATATAAGGCTTAGACAAGCGGCGGAGATTTCCTCTGCCGTTTGTTGTTTTTAAATAAATAAGCGCTGACATCGAATAAAATGCCAGCGCTTATATTTTTTAACTCTATTCTTATTTTTTGAGTTTTTCCAATTCTTCCAGCAATATAGACTGCAGCTTTACGGGATTGCCTTTTCCCTTGGTAGCTGCCATACACTGTCCGACAAGAGCCATAATTGCCTTCTGTTTCCCTTTGAGATAGTCGGCTACTGACTTTTCGTTCTTTTCTAAGACAGCATTTACAATTTCTGTCAGTTTGTTTTCGTCGCTTATCTGCTCCAGACCTTTCTCCTGAACAAGAGCAATAGGATCTGTATCATTTTCCCACAGCATAGCAAGAACTTGCTTCGCCGTGTTAGAGTTGACTCTGCCTTCTCCCATGAGAGTGCACAACGCCGCCATGTGCTCCGGTGATATCGGAATTTCTGTGCTCTCGGGCGGAAGTTTCCTGAATACTTCAGTCAGTATTAAATTTGCTAACAGCTTTACATGAGATGTTTTAGATGCTGCAAGCTCAAAATAATCTGCGATTTCCTTTTGAGTTACAATATTTTCTGCGTCATACGCGGATAAAGCATATTCGTCCATATATTTTGCTTTTCGTTCATCCGGCAGCGGAGGAATCGTAGCTTTGAGAGCTGCGATTTTTTCATCTGATGTAATAATAGGAGGCAGATCCGGATCGGGGAAGTAGCGGTAGTCATTCGCATCTTCCTTTTTACGCATGGAGCTTGTTTTTCCTGTATTCTGATCGAATCTGCGCGTTTCCTGTATGATAGTCTCTCCGGCTTCTATAGCTGCAACCTGGCGTTTATATTCGTAATCTATCGCACGTGCTATAGAGTTAAAACTATTGAGGTTTTTCATTTCAGTGCGTGTTCCGAATTCCTCCGCACCCTTGGGACGTACTGAAAGATTTACGTCACATCTCAAAGAGCCTTCATTCATTTTGCAGTCGGATACGCCTACATACAGCATTATAGCGCGAAGCTTTTTGACATAGGCTACAGCTTGCTCGGCAGAGCGAATGTCCGGCTCGGAGACGATTTCAATCAACGGAACGCCGCACCTGTTGTAGTCGATCAGCGTTCCGCCGCCCGGCTTGTGTACCAGTTTCCCGGCATCCTCCTCTATGTGAATTCGAGTAATTCCTATGCGATGCGACTGCTTACCGACCTCAATATCCAGCCATCCGCCTTCGCAAAGAGGCAGATCGTACTGCGATATTTGATATGCTTTAGGTAAATCAGGATAGAAATAGTTCTTTCTGTCTTGCTTTGAATAATTAGCAATTTTACAGTTGGTTGCAAGTCCTGCGAGTATTGCATAGTCTACAACCTGTCCGTTTAAAACAGGCAGAGTGCCGGGCATGCCGGTGCACACAGGGCAACAGTGGGTGTTCGGCGGAGCGCCAAATTCTGTAGAACAACTGCAAAAAATCTTAGATTTAGTTTTCAACTCGACATGTACTTCGAGTCCGATAACCATTTCATAGTTTTTAGCCATTAGTATGCACCCCTTTCGGAAAGCTTGCGGACCTTTTCATATGCCAGTCCGATTCTATAGAGAGTTTTTTCGCTAAAAGCAGGCCCTATGAGCTGCATTCCTATGGGCAGTCCTTCTGAATCCTCGCCGCAAGGCATTGATAGAGATGGAAGTCCTGCAATATTTACCGGAACAGTGTATACATCGCCCATGTACATTTCAAGCGGGTCTGACGTTTTTTCTCCGATTTTATATGCCGTCGTCGGAGCAACAGGGGAGAGGATTGCGTCAGCTTTTTTGAAAACATCGGCAAAATCGCGCATAGCCAATGTGCGCACCTGCAATGCTTTTTTATAGTATGCGTCGTAATACCCGGAGCTGAGCGCAAATGACCCCAGCATTATTCTGCGCTGTACCTCGGGACCAAAGCCCTCAGAGCGTGAATTCTTGTATAGATCATCTATAGACTCGTAATTTTCCGTGCAATATCCGTATTTTACGCCGTCAAATCGAGCGAGATTTGACGAAGCCTCTGCGCTGGACAGAACATAGTACGCCGGAAGCGCATGGTCTATCGTTTTCATTGAAAGCTCTATTATTTCAGCGCCTAGGTTTGCATACTGCTCAGCGACACTCATTATTGATTTGCGAATTTCATCGTTCAAACCTGCGCCGTAGAACTCCTTTGGAAGAGCTATTTTCATGCCTTTTACGCCAAAGTCAATTTCATCAGTATAACCGCCGTACTCTCTGTTTACGCTGGTAGCATCCATCTTATCATATCCGGCAATAGCGTTTAGAACCATTGCATTATCATATACGTCCTTTGTCAAAGGACCTATCTGGTCTAAGGAGGATGCAAACGCCACGAGACCGTAGCGGGATGCAGAACCGTATGTCGGTTTCATTCCTACTACGCCACAGAATGCCGCGGGCTGTCTTATAGAACCGCCTGTATCCGAGCCGAGAGTATACGCCGCTGTTTTAGCTGCTACAGCGGCGGCAGATCCGCCTGAGCTCCCCCCCGGTACTCTGTCTAGTTTACGAGGGTTATGTGTTGCTTTAAACGCAGAATTCTCTGTTGTACTCCCCATGGCGAATTCGTCAAGATTGAGCTTGCCAAGCATGACTAATCCGTTTTCCTCCAATTTTTTTACTGCTGTCGCCGTATACGGAGGAACAAAATTTGCGAGAATTTTTGAAGCGCATGTTGTCAGCACGCCTTTAGTACACATATTGTCCTTTATTCCGGCGGGAATTCCCGCCAGAGGCGAAAGCTTTTCGCCGTTTTCACGGCGCTTATCAATACTCTTCGCCTGCTTCATAGCCAGATCATGAGTAACTGTAATATATGCGCCCACTTCACCGTCTTTTTCTTTTATGTTTTCCAGATACGCCTTTGTAATCTCTTCTGAAGTCAATCTACCTGCTTCCAGAGCATCTGCCAGCTGGCGCACCGTCATATCTGTATATGTCATGAAAACTCCTTTCCTGTCGTCAGCCTTCGACTACGCGCGGAACGTAAATGTAGCCTTCTTCGCTGGAAGGTGCATTCGCTAAAATATCTTCCCGCTGCATTGAGGGATTTGATTCATCTTCACGAAATACATTGACTAGTTCTGCTACGTGTGCTGTAATGGGTACATCTGATGTATCCAACTCCGCATTTTTGTCTGCAAAATTTATTATGCTAAGCAGATCCTGCTTCATATCCTGCCTGCGCTCCATTGTTAAATTCAATTTGGACAGTTTAGCTACATTGTCAACATCAACATTGACGGTCTTTTTCTTTTTAGCTTTGCCGCCCGTTTCACTTTCACGACTTTCTAAAGCAGCTTTTAGTTCCAGTTCATCCAATTGTTTCTGATCTACATATCCCGGAGCATCTGTAAGCAGACATACTGCGTCTTTTGTTTTTGGAAATGCCAGAACATCGCGCAGAGACTGAGCGCCTACGAGAAGCATAACCAGACGATCCAGTCCAAATGCAAAACCACCATGAGGAGGCGTGCCATACTGGAATGCGTCAATCATGAAGCCAAATTTTTCCTGAGCATCTTCATCTGAGAAACCGAGCGCCTCAAACATAAGCTTCTGGGTAGCTTGATCATGGATTCTTATGCTGCCGCTTCCCAGCTCTATGCCGTTAAGAACGACATCGTAAGCCTGAGCGCGTACTCTGCCCGGATCTGAGAGAAGATATTGAATATCCTCTTCGTAGCACATCGTAAAAGGATGATGCGTCGCCATGAAACGGCCTTCTTCTTCCGAGTATTCGAACTGCGGAAATTCTGTTACAAACAGGAATTTAAACTGCTTGGGATCGCGCAGACCGAGCATGTCTCCTAATTCAAGTCTCAATGCGCCCATAACCTTACGGCTCATTGCAAGAGTATCAGCGCTGAAAAGTATGAAATCGCCGGGTTTGGCTTCTACCCGATCTATGAGCTGCTGCATGAGCTCTTTTGAAAAGTATTTTGTAAGTATGGAGTATATTTCGCCGTTTTCACGCAGCGCTATCCAAGCCATGCCTTTCGCGCCAAACGAGATTGCTTTTTTAGTTAAGGTTTCTATCTGAGTGCGCGTAAAATCCGCACAACCCTTGACTGTTATTGCACGAACAACACCGCCGCTGTCAGCGGCCTTGCGGAATACAGAGAAGTCGCACTTCTTAGCTATATCAGTCAGATCAACTATCGGCAGGTCAAATCTAAGATCGGGTTTGTCGCTTCCGTATACGTCCATAGCAGTTTTCCAATCCATGCGCAGGAAAGGTTCTTCTATCTTTTTACCCATGCATTTTTCAAATACACTCTTGAAGAGCTCTTCGAGCATGACCAGAATATCTTCTTGATCAACGAAAGAAAGCTCCATATCAATCTGTGTAAATTCGGGCTGTCTGTCGGCACGCAAGTCTTCATCTCGGAAGCAGCGTGCGACCTGGTAGTATTTGTCAACCCCTGCAACCATAAGAAGCTGCTTGAATATCTGAGGAGATTGAGGCAGCGCGTAAAACGTTCCGGGATGTACACGGCTTGGAACCAAGTAGTCTCTAGCTCCTTCAGGTGTGGATTTAGTCAAAATTGGTGTTTCTATAGATATAAAACCGTTTGCATCAAGATAATCTTCAGCAGCCCTCTGTACGACATGGCGGAACTTTAAATTAGTAAGCATAGACGGTCTGCGAAGATCCAGGAAGCGGTATTTCATCCTTAAATCCTCACGCACATTTATACCGTCTTCTATTGCAAAAGGAAGTCCTTTGGAGACCGAGAGGACTTTCAATTCTGTAGCTTTCACTTCTACTGTTCCCGTCGCTATACGCGGGTTTACTGTTTCTTCATCTCTAAGGCGTACGTCGCCCTTTACTTCTATTACAGATTCATTTCTCAGCGTTTCTGCGGCGGAAAAATCCTCAGGCGAAAGATTTGCTGCATCGAAAACAACTTGCAGTTCACCCTCACGGTCGCGCATGTCTATAAATATAACGCCTCCCATATCGCGTTTGCGCTGTACCCAGCCCATAACAGTCACTCTCTGACCTATATGAGTTTCGCGCATCTCTCCGCAATAACAAGTTCTTTGCATTAATAAACCTCCATACGGTAGTTGTTTGTTTTGTATCTTAACCGCCTTTGGCGGGTATTCTAATATTAAGAGGGAAATAAAAAAGCCTCCATCCCCAAAACCTTGGGGCGAAGGACCGCGGTGCCACCCAAATTTATTTCTCATGCTCTTATTACTAAACCAAGCATTCAGGCTGTAACGTGCCTATACGTCGTCTCCTACACACTCAAAGAGCTTCAAAGCCGCAGCTCAGGGAAGTTTTTCGTCTGCGTCAGGCGCACCGGGCTTACACCGTCCCCGGCTCGCTTTGCGCTGAAGTGCAGAGTACTCGTCCCGTCAAAGCCTTTTTGATTATTGTATCTCTAAAATGAGCACCTGTCAAGATACAAGTTGTTTTTCATAAATATCGTTGCGTCGGGATAAACTAAATCTTATTTTTATTTAGAGAACGATATTAAGAGTTTTATTCGCGATACATCGTATATTACTCTCTTTTGTGACGTTTTTGGGATGTATCACGAACGATATATCCCAAAAGTTCCCTAGTATTAGTTAAAACAATACTCAAAGATAAAGGGGTGTATTATTTTGAGAACCAAAGAGGCAGTTGCTCTGAGAATCGTAGAGCTTACAAAAACTAATAATTTGACAATCAATGCTCTTGCAAATATTGCAGGTATGTCGTCAGGTACAATTTATAGTATGCTTAATTCCAAAAGCCAAAACCCGGGCGTAGTTTCAATTAAAAAGATTTGCGATGGTCTTAATATAACCCTCAGCGACTTCTTTGATTCAGATATATTTGACGATCTGGATTGTGAAATTGGAGCTTTACATAGAAAAGGAGATAAACCATGAATACTAAAAAAGCATTGGCTATTAGAATACAAGAGTTAATAAGCAGCAGAGACTTATCCGTAAATGCCTTAGCCCGCAGCGCTGGCATTCCTCCAACTACTATTTACAGTATGCTTAATCAAAAAAGTCAAAATCCCGGTATCGTATCCATTAAGAAGATATGTGAAGGTCTAGGCATTTCACTTAGGGAGTTCTTTGACTCGGAGCTTTTCAGTAACTTAGAACAAGAAATCAAATAACAGGGTAATACTATATCTTGATCTAGGTAAAGAAAAGCCCGCTGAGTATTATTTACAGCAGGCATATTATTATTTACTTATAACTTACTTTTTGAGATGATGGCACTAGGCATATCCATGTATTTCCGGGACGGAGATTTAATTCTGTGCCGTCATCAAGTTTATAAATTGTATCGCTTGAATTGTCCTGTCTCTCCCATGTGCCGCTGGAATGAGTCCCTCCTATGAAAAACTCGCATTTTCCGGTTCCTGTTGTCTCAACCATGCGTCGTCCTTCGACGTCATTTTCCAAAACGTATGTTTTAGCGTATTGAATAATAAGGTTAGTGGATGCCATGGGCTTGGTTTCAGTTTTTTCATTGCCATTTACATCTTTTGTAACTGTTCTCATTTCAAATTCGCTCCCGGATTGATATCTGATATATTTATCCTGAGCATTATCATATTTAAATTCAACAGTAGCTGCATTTTGTGTGGTAAAAGGCACTGTTATATGTGTGACTTCCTCAGAAAGAGTTTCGCCTTCTTTAAAGTTAAGAGTCGAATGATCCGATGGGGTATAGTCGCACAGTTTTTTTATCTTTGTTAGGTCGGTATATACACTGTGCACGTTGCGGTTTCGCTCTTCACTTCGCCAAAAATAACTATTCCAAGTGCTTTTTATACCATCAATGCGTATTTTTATGTCATTGCTGTCCTCGCCATATACATATGAAGGTCTCGAAGCTGTCGAAGGGCCTCCGTAATGCACAAGAGCCGCGTCCCATTCACGCGCTATATTGATATAATATAATCTTGTAGAACGCACAGGACCTACAACTTCAGGAATATTGTCATTAAAAACAGCTGCAAATCTTGTTATACTTCCTTCGGCGAGAGCTTCGTATACTATATCAGCTTCATTTAAACCGGTCTGAGGTCTTGCTCCTTCTGAATTTTCAACCATTACTACGATTGGTTGGAAATCAGAGACTTCTTTCCCCGTAGTAGGTGAAATTGTGCTCACAACTTCTATACTGGGATTGTCAGCAGCCTGATTTTGATCATCGTTATTTGCCGAAGCAGAGCCCTCAGATGCTTTACCGCTGCATGAACTGCAAATTAGCATTAAGCTGATCGCAAAAAGAAACCATGCTCTTTTTTTCATGTTATACCTCTTTTTTCTTTCTTCTGGATTCTAAAAACATTCTATAACTCAAAAAATAGGTTGTCAATATCGCACGACGAATGAAGACAATATATTTCAGTAAATTTACATTTCATCTTTTATTTTCAAAGGCAATAACTTCTACCGTTAAATAAAAGTAATAACTGATATATAAGGCGAATATAATTACTTATATCAGCGAGGTAGTCTGATTTAAGGGAAAGGAGCGTATGATTTATGAGCTATGAATTACCCGGAAGCGGAACAGAGCCGAGGCGCATAGCCGGAAGAGAGCATAAAGTAATCATAGAAGGGAGAAGAAGAACTGCAATATCAGCTGTTGAGGATGTGGACAGCTTCAACGAAAATGAAATAATATTCCTGACCAGCATGGGGATGATGACGGTTTTAGGTGAAGATCTGCACATAGCAAAACTCAATCTTGAAGAAGGTCAGCTCGTAATTGAAGGGAGTATTCAATCCCTCGACTACGCAGACCACGAAGAGGAGCGCATGAAACACAAAGGCGTGTTTTCGCGCGTATTTAAATAATGGGAGGAACACTTTCGCAGCCATACGTATTTGCCGCTGCTATGTATTCGGGCATGCTGTGCGCGTGTCTATACATGCTTCTGTGTGCAGTTGGCAAAATAGTGCGGCTTAAAATACTGAGAATAGCTTTGGACTGCATATTTGCAGTCTCTACTGTCGCCATTGTCTTTCTTGCTTTGTATTTTTCTTCTAATGCAAATTTAAGAGTTTATCAGTTCTTAGGTGTTTTGCTCGGTTTTGTGCTTATGAATTTTACAATCAGACCCATTTTGAAACATATTTATGAATTTTTTCACAAAAATATTGACAAAAAGCAAAAAAAAGGGTCTAATATAAAGTAAGGTGTGTTATGCACTATTGTAAGTTGAAGGGATAGATTCAATGCCGAATATAAAAACTGCTTCAAACAATACAATTACAGGTGATACAAGAGTAATGCAGCCTGTACGAGAAAGCAAAACTGAAAATAAAAGTACTCTGACCAAAAGCAGAACAAAGACGAAAACTATTTCCTTGAGTTCTGCAAAAAAGCATTGGAAGCTAATATGCGTCGCAGCGGTCGGCGTTTATTGTGCTGTTTCTTTCGTTATGCAAATCAGTACTTTGAAAAATATCGAAAAGGAAAAAGTATCGTTGACTAACCAGCTTGAACAGCTTCAGCAGCAGCAATCGTTTTTGGAAAGCGAGCTGGATTACGTAGGTTCAGACGAATATGTAGAACGCTACGCCAGAGAAAAGCTGGGGTGGGTATATAGCGACGAAATAGTATATAAAGAGGCAGACTCGACTTCTCAGCAAGACAGCAGCTCCGTAAATTCCGGCGAAAGTACAGTGGAATCTTCATCACCTTCAAACAGCGGAGTAAGCTGATGGTTTGTTATATAATAGATATAGGTACTAATTCAACTCGTCTTTTAAAAGCTGAAATTAAAAACGGCATTGTTACTCCAATATATAAACAGCTGCGAACGGTCCGAACAGGGGAAGGAGTAAATTCCAGCGGAATGCTTTGCAGAGCAGCTATTGATAGAACTGTATCTGCACTTACAGAATACTCTAATTTAATATATAATGACGATGAGAACATACCTGTGTTTTGCTTTGCTACCAGTGCAGTTCGAGATTCTGCGAATTCAGACGTGCTTTTAAACGAAGCGAAAGAAAAAGCTGGAATAGACATCCAGATACTCTCGGGAGATGAAGAAGCAAAGTGTGGATATGCCGGTGTGATTTCTCCGGGAGGTACGGGGGGCATTTTAGACATTGGAGGCGGAAGCACAGAAGTCGTATACGGTGAAAACGGAAAGATTCTTTATGCTCACAGCTTCAACGTCGGATGTGTAAGAGCTTTGGAATTATTTAGAGAAAAAACACCGAAATATGTAATTAAATGGGCGGAAGATATTTTGTCCCAAGGTGATTACAGCAGTTTCTCTGAAAATAATTTTTTCGCTATAGGCGGTACGGCTACTGCTTTAGCAGCGTTGGACATTGGTTTAACAAGATACGAACCTGATAGAGTAGAACACTATATACTTACTCCTGATCTTTGTGACGAATGGCTGGAAAAGCTCTATAAAATGTCTCCAAGCGAGCGAAAATGTATTATGAATATGGAACCGCGAAGATCTGAAATAATAGTATACGGAATTGCAATCTTGCGCGCATTTTTTAATGTTTCCGGATTAAAAAATGTTCTGGCAAGCGACGTTGGCAACATGGAAGGTTATATCAAACTGCAATATCCTAACGAATAACAACAAAAGCACTGAATCAGTGCTTTTGCTTTTTATTTTAAAGACTTTTGATAAACTCAAATAATACAGAAAAGCTTTGCTTGGCTGCCCTATGCACAAGAGTAGGGTAATCTATATCCGCGTTATGATCCGCCCTGTCAGATACCGCTCTAATTACGCAAAAAGGAACGGAATTAACATAGCATACTTGCCCAATAGCGCCTCCTTCCATCTCGCAAATTGACGCTTTAAAAGTCTCACGAATAAACTGACTTTTAGTATTATCAGTAATAAAACAATCACCGGTAGCGATTCTTCCTCGTGAATGTTTTAATCCGATTCGGTCGGCGGCAGAGCCTATTTTCTTAACTGCAGCTGCGTCACATTGGAAATAGATTTTGTTTATACCAGATATAAGACCAAGTTCATCTCCTGCCGCTGTTGTATCCATATCGTGCTGTAAAACTTCATCTGCTATTACAATATCCAAAAGCTCAAGATCCGGGTCAAGCGCCCCTCCTACGCCTGTGTTTATAATCAGGTCTGGTTTGTAATGATATATCAAAGTCTGCGAACATATAGCTGCAAAAACTTTACCGACTCCCGATTTAACCATTACCACATCTTGACCGCAAATCTTTCCCTTGTAAAAAACCATACCGCTTATCTCGCATACGGATTCTACTTCCATAACATTGTAAAAATGTTTGATTTCAGTATCCATAGCGCCTATAATACCTAACATGAATATTGCCGCCTTTCGATATACGCATTTATTTAGTAAATTATTATATCAAATGAAGTAAGCTATTGCAATATACGCACCGATCATGTGATTGCGCAATTTTTTAAATAATATTACCAAAATTTTTCATATAAAAATTTTCTTGGTCACAAAATGTTTACATTTTCCAAATTTACAAACCTGTAATTTACTTGAAAAACATTGGTGGCTAAATAAAAAATATTTACTTTAAATACTGCCAAAAAGAAAATGAATTTCAAATATATTAGTATTCTAATTACCGCATACCCGAAACGCGACACATTTAGCATGGAGTTTTAGAAAAATACTAGAGGCTTTCAAGCTATTTATTCTTTCGGAAAACATGATATAATAATAAAAGTTAACAGCTTATGGATTGTATAGTTTATACATGTCCTTTGCAGTTCTGCATTAGTATTCTTGTGCAATTAGCGGCTGCACAAGAAATAAAAAACGACGGCTTTTCTCCTAAGAGTCGTCGTTTTTTCGTTATCTGAAACTTGGCTATTTTACTCTGTTTTATCGAAATCTAACTAGTATTTGTATTTTTGTTAAATAAATGTGTAAAAATCGTGTTTAAATTAAATGAATTAATTGATTGATAAGAAAAAATAATATATAATACTAATCAAGTGCTTTCGCACTTTTAAGTTTCATCTTAACTTGATTTGCAAATATAAAACACAATTTATATTTTTAAACTAAAAAAATAAATGGAGGTATTTATGCAAGGGTTTTCAGATCTCGTTTCAAGTGTAAATGACTTTGTATGGGGTCCAGCTATGATAATCCTTCTGGTCGGAACAGGAATTTTTCTTACTTTTCGTCTTAAATTCCGCCCTTGGAAAAATCTTGGCTTTGCGCTGAAACACGTATTCAAAGGCCGCAAACACACCACCGGAGGCGAAGGCGATATAACGCCGTTCCAATCTCTTATGACTGCGTTGTCTGCCACGATAGGCACCGGTAACATCGCGGGCGTAGCTACGGCTATGGTGTTGGGAGGACCGGGCGCTCTCGTTTGGATGTGGATTTCCGCCCTTTTTGGTTTAACCACAAAATATGCCGAATGCATGCTTGCTGTTAAGTATCGCGAAAAGAACTCACGCGGAGAAATGGCCGGCGGTCCTATGTATGTCATGCAGAACGGGTTTAAACACAAAGGTTTCGGACGCTTTCTGGGTATGTTATTTGCAATTTTCGCGGTATTAGCTTCCTTTGGCATAGGCAATATGACACAGGTTGACGCCATCGCTTCTGCACTTAACACCACTTTCGGTGTTGAGTATTGGATTGTAGGCATCGCATTGGTAGTATTAACCGCAATTGTAATTATTGGCGGAATTCAATCTATAGGCAAAGTTTCTTCAATAATAGTTCCTGTTATGGCAATAGTATATGTCATAGGAGGTCTAGTAGTAATAATAGGCAACATAGGCAATCTGGGCACAGGTATAGTACAAATTATAACTAATGCTTTCGGAAAAGAAATGCTGACCAACATGACAGGCGGTTTCGCCGGTATGATGGTTGCCATGCGTTTTGGTGTAGCCCGCGGCCTATTCTCCAACGAAGCGGGACTTGGTTCTGCGCCGATTGCGGCAGCAGCCGGAAAAACTGACTACGCATGTCGTCAAGGTTATATTTCAATGACAGGTACATTCTTCGATACGATCATAGTCTGCACCATCACAGGGCTGGCGATCGCTTGCTCCGGCGTTCTCGGTATTACTGATGCCAACGGAGAGTTTATCAGCGGCGTCAACTTAACAATTCATGCATTTTCAACTATTTTTGGCGATTTTGGCGGAATTGTTATTTCTGTAGGTATCACGCTCTTCGCTTATTCTACTATTCTTGGATGGTCCTATTATGGCGAAAAGAGCTTTGAATATATCACAGGTACTCCTAAGCTAAACATTATATACAGACTTGTATTCTGCGCTGTAGTATTTTTAGGTTCACTTTCCGGCTTGCAGGTAGCTTGGAACATATCTGAGATATTTAACGGACTTATGGCTATTCCCAACTTAATCTGCCTGATAGTTATGAGCAACATCATAGCAAAAGAGACCAAATCTTTTGAGGACGTAATCAAACGCGAAAAGAGACTCAAAAGAGCATAAAGGCTCATTATACGGACACTCTCTGATACTTGAGAGTGTCTTTTTTAATGCTCTTGATAAAAATAATTTTCCAGAGTATAATGTATTAATAATAATTGTGTATCCGTAGGATACGGAGCGGAAAGGACGTATATATGGTAAGCTTTAATTATATAAACCCAACCAGAATAGTATTTGGCAGAAGTGCGGAAAAACAAATAGGCGCTCTAACATCGGCTTACTCTAATAAGGCTTTGATTCATTATGGATCTGAACGCATTATTAAAAGTGGTCTTATGGACGTTTTGACAAATTCTCTCAATGCTGCAGGCGTCGAATTTACGTTGCTGGGAGGGGTTCAGCCTAATCCGCGTTCCTCACTTGTTTACAAAGGAATTGAAATCGTTAAAAATAAAAATATAGGGATTATAATTGCTGTTGGAGGAGGCAGCGTTATAGACTCTGCTAAGGCTATCGGCATCGGAGCTGCATATGAAGGAGATTTTCAGGATTTTTTCGGAAGCAGAGCAAGCGATACTCCTAAAGCTTCTGTACCTGTCGGCGTCGTTCTTACTATGGCAGGAGCGGGAAGTGAAGCAAGTAATAATTGCGTTATTACTAACGACAAGGACGGAACAAAGAATCCTTGCGGTTCAGAAGTAATATATCCGGTTTTCGCTCTTATGAATCCTGAGCTTACAACTACAGTGCCTGAATACCAGACCATGTGCGGAATAACCGATGCAATATCTCATGCAATGGAAAGATACTTCTCGCCGACGGAAAACACAGATATCACAGACAGAATGCTGGAAGGAATCATATCTTCTTTGATGCACAACGCATTGCTTCTGAAAGATGATCTCACCAACTACGACCTCCGGGCAGAAATAATGCTGGGCTGCAAAGTCGCTCACGACAATTGCGCCGGCGTAGGCAGAGTGCAGGACTGGGCTTCCCATCAAATGGAGCACCAAATCAGCGCTCTTTATGATGTCGCACACGGAGCAGGTCTTGCTGTTGTAATGCCTGCATGGATGGAATACATCAGCGCATTCAAACCGGATAGACTCGTTGCATTGGGAAAACGAGTTTTTGCCAAAGGAAACGAGCCATGGACAGCTAGTGATACAATAGGCGCGTTCAGACATTTTCTAAAAGAAATCGGTATGCCGATAAGAATGCATGAGCTTTGTCCTGCCGTAAGCGAAGATTATCCTAAAATGGCGAAAATGGCTTTAGATTACAATTGCGGAAGCATTGGACAGTACCGTAAGCTGTATCAACAGGACGTTGAAACAATATACAAGCTGATGGAGTAAAATAATGTCTAAAAATGCAAAAACAAACGCAATGCGTCTGCTCGACAGGTCAAAAATCAAATACGAAATCCTCAGCTATGACGTTAGCGATGGCAAAATAGACGGTTTGAGCGTTGCTCAAAAAATGAATCAGGATCCGAGTACAACTTTCAAAACACTTGTTACAGCATCGCAAAATAACGAACACTTTGTATTTGTAATACCTGTATGTACAGAATTGGATCTAAAAGCCGCTGCAAGAGCAACAGGACAAAAGAACATTGCCATGATACCACAAGCGAAGCTTCTCCCTCTTACAGGATACATTCATGGCGGATGCTCTCCTATAGGAATGAAGAAGCATTTTGTTACTATAATAGATGAAAGCGCAAAATGTAAAGACTTCATATTTGTCAGCGGAGGAAAAATAGGACTGCAGATTAAAATTGCACCCGACGACTTATCAAGAGCCATAGGCGCTTCTTACTCAAAGGTGGCGAGAAATGACTAAAGAAAAAAGTAAAACAGGCATCAAAGGAAGCAGCATGTCTAAGCTGTCTCCTATGATGAGACAATATTTAGAATTAAAGGAGCAGAATCCAGACTGTCTCCTCTTTTTCCGTTGCGGTGATTTTTACGAAATGTTCTTCGAAGATGCCGTAACAACTTCAGACGCCTTGCAGCTCACTCTCACAGGAAAGGAATGCGGACTGGATGAGCGGGCTCCTATGTGCGGAGTACCTTATCATGCGTTAGATATGTATCTCGCCAGACTTGTAGAGCAGGGTTTTAAAGTCGCAGTATGCGAACAAATGGAAAATCCCTCCGAAGCAAAAGGTCTTGTGAAACGTGATATAATCCGAGTAGTCACTCCCGGTACACTTGGCAGCGACGAAAAGGAAAACAGATACATAATGGCTATCTATGAAGAAGACGGCTCGTTCAGCGTAGCGTATGCAGATATAAGCACAGGTGAGTTCTGCGTAGAAAATGCCGATGATCTGCGCGACGTATCTAACATATCTGCCAGAATCTCCGCAAGAGAATTGGTGGCAGAGGAAGGTTACAATATACCAAATATATCAGGACTGCCGGATACAATAAGCCGTATTCCTTCGAAGCAATTCGAAAAAACAACAGCATATGAAGTTCTTTTTAGAAATTTTCACTTCCACGACACATCTATGGTTGGACTAGAAGAATATGATCTAAGAGCAGCCGGCGGTCTTATGTATTATCTGGAACAAACTCAGAAACACGCACTGAGACATATGAGTTCCATAATACCCGTAAAAAAAGCGGACAGCATGATACTTGACCGATTTACAATACGTAATCTCGAGCTTACTGCGTCGTTATCTACAGGAAAGAAAAGAAGTTCTCTCCTTGGAGTTCTGGACAACACGCATACCGCCATGGGCTCCAGGATGCTGAGGCATTGGATAGAAAAGCCGCTGCAAGATATCTCTCAGATAAATTTGAGATTAGATGCTGTAGAAGAGTTAAAAAACGATTATTCTCTGCAATGCGAAATATCTGTTTATCTACGTAAAATATGCGACATTGAAAAGATTCTGTCACGACTGAGCTACGGCACTGTTCAACCGGCCTCTTTGCTGAGCCTCAAAGACACACTGAACTTAATACCTGAACTCCAAGAGAAGCTCGTATCGTGCAATAGCGAAATGTTAAAGCGTATAGGGCACACGCTAAATCCAATACATGATTTGAGGCAGATGCTCGAGGACGCAATAATAGATGAAAATACTCCGGCCACGCTTAAAGATGGCGGCGTCATTAAAGACGGATTCAGCGAGAGAGTGGATAAGTGCAGGGAGAGCGTGCGTTCCGGCCACGACTGGCTCGCAAAACTGCTTGAAAAAGAGAAGAGAGTCTCCGGCATTAAAAACATGAAGATGGGTTTTAACAAAGTGTTCGGATACTATTTTGAAGTATCTAAATCTAATTTAAACCTTGTTCCTGTATACTTTAAACGCAAACAAACTCTAACAACCGGCGAGAGATATGTCACTGAAGAACTCAAATCTATGGAAGGCGAGATACTCAACGCATCTGACCTTCTTATAGAACTTGAACAAGAGTTGTTTGAAGTCGTATGCAAAAAAGTTGAAAACAATATAGTTTTACTTCAGGAAAATGCACATGCTCTGGCAATTTTAGACTCTCTTATGTCATTTGCTAAAGCGGCATACAGCGGAGGATATATTCGCCCTAAGATAACTGATGATGGAATAATTAACATAAAGTCCGGAAGACACCCCGTGGTCGAAAAGCTCATGAAAGGTTATTTTGTTCCCAACGACGTATATCTCGATATGAGCGATAATAAGCTTCTCATTATAACAGGACCAAATATGGCCGGCAAGAGTACCTATATGCGTCAAACAGGTATCATAACGCTCATGGCTCATATGGGGTGCTTTGTGCCGGCGGATTCAGCGTCAATATGCCTGGTAGACAGAATATTTACACGTGTAGGCGCTAGTGACGATTTAGCTTCAGGGCAGAGCACCTTTATGGTGGAAATGAACGAGTTAGCAAGCATACTTGCTTGCGCTACAGAAAACAGTCTCTTGATATTAGATGAAATTGGCAGAGGCACAAGTACATATGACGGTCTATCCATAGCGTGGGCAACAGCAGAGCATATCGTAAACAACACAGAAACAGGCGGAAAAACTCTCTTTGCAACTCATTATCATGAGCTAACTGAGCTTGAAGACATGTTGCCCGGCGTTAAAAACTTCAGCGTCAGCATAAAAGAAAAAGACAATGGTATTATCTTTTTACACAAGATAAAAAAAGGCAGCGCAGACCGCAGCTTCGGAATTGAAGTAGCTAAACTTGCAGGAATCCCTAATTCTGTTATAGACCGTGCTAAAGAGCTTTTATCGTCTTTAGAAAAAAAGGATCACATAAAACTTACAGAAATTGCAGATGATGTTGCAAATTCAGATGACAATTCAACGCCTAAGTATGTAAGCGACCTCTTGAAGTCTATTAAAAACTTAAATATAGACAGTATGTCGCCGTTGGAAGCTTTAACATTTTTAAACGACATAAAATCGAGGCTGAGTGATTACAATGGCTAAAATCAGAATATTGAGTGAAGCGATTGCCGGCAGAATAGCAGCCGGAGAAGTAGTAGAAAGACCGTGCAGTATTGTAAAAGAACTTGTAGAAAATGCTGTAGATGCAGGAGCTACTGCTGTATCAATCGCAATAGAGGAAGGTGGAATAAAACTCATTAGAGTTGCGGACAACGGAAGCGGCATAGCGCCGGACGACATGCCATTGACTATAGTAAAACATGCAACAAGCAAGATATTTAATTTATCTGATTTGGATCATATAGGAACAATGGGATTTAGAGGCGAGGCGCTGGCAAGCATAGCAGCAGTGTCAGAACTAACGATTCGAAGCAAAACACCTGATAATGAGTTGGGAAGTGAACTACATGCCACAGGCGGCGAAATAGACTATATAAACGAAGCCGGAGTGGCAAACGGAACCACAACTATAGTTGAAAACCTGTTTTTTAATACGCCTGCAAGACGTAAATTTTTAAAAAGGCCGGCATCTGAGGCAGCAGCCATCACCGACTGTGTGAGCAGGCTTATCCTTTCGTATCCAAATATTTCGATAAGGTATACATCAGGCTCTACTACTATTTATCATAGTCCCGGAAGCGGAGATATTAATGATGCAATAATAAGTATATACGGTGTGCGCATTAAGCCAAGGCTTATACCAATTGATGCTAAACGGGGAGATATGAAGCTCAGCGGATATATATCGTCACCTGAGTTAAATTATAAAACCTTTAAACACGGCTCTATATTTGTTAACGGACGATACATTAAATCACAGGATATAAACCATGCAATTCTCGCAGGTTACACAGAGCGTCTGCTCAAGGGAACTTTCCCTATGTTTGTGCTGCATCTTGATTTGCCGCTCAGCTCGGTAGATGTAAACGTACATCCAAATAAATTAAGTATAAAATTTATTGACGACAATAAGGTATCGCAGTTTATTACAGATACAATATACGAAACTTTATATACAGCAGTACGTACACCAAAACTAGACTTAGAATATAAACGTGATATTAAAGGTCCTACAATACAAGCAATAAAGAGCACCGCTGAGCCGGCTTTAAAAAACAACACTATTGAAATTGAAACGGAAAACAATAAAATAGAAACACAAAGAACAGTTTCAAGAAAAGATATAGACGACATACTCAACAGAGTTCCTGATTATAAAGCAGAAAGTACGATTATGAGGCAGACATCTCCGTATTCTGTCGAAGCCGTTTTAGGAAAAGAACAAAAAAGCGAAACGCAAATGCACGATTTTAAACTGCCTCAATCAGAAGAACAGGAACAAAATGAACAGCCAAGTTTAATCAACACAATAGGAAGCTATAATATAATTGGGACAGCTTTTTCTACGTATATAATTGTAGAATCTGACGATACCATATATATGATAGATCAACATGCAGCTCACGAACGTCTAGTTTATGATATGCTATTAAAAGAAAGCGGAGGTGTAATACAACCGCTTTTAGAAGGGGAGCCATATGACGTAACTCACGATGAAATGCTTCTCATCGAGGACAACTTGGAATTGATAAATAAAATCGGAATTGAATTAAGCAGGCTCGGACAGTTCTGCTACAGCATCAACGCCGTCCCCATGGTATTAGGAGAAATTGAACCGTCTTCCATTATGAAAGATATACTTTCTGTGCTGACCGAAAGCAGACGTCAAAATATAGTTTTGCGGCAAGAGAAATTAGCAAAGGCGGCGTGCAAACGCGCGGTCAAGGCCGGGCAGAAACTGTCTGAGGATCAACTGAACAGCATAATGCAGCAAATTCTGATAAAAAAGACAATGCCTTATTGCCCGCACGGCAGACCAATAGCTGTTGCATTTACACGTACTGATTTAGAAAAGAGTTTCAGAAGGAGAGTTTAAGTTTTGGATAACGTCATTATAATTGCAGGTCCAACTGCTTCCGGCAAAACGTCGTTTGCGGTCAAGCTTGCACAAGAAATTAATGGTGAGATTATATCTGCTGATTCCATGCAAATATACAAGCACATGAGAATAGGTACAGCATCGCCAAGCTATGAAGAAATGAAGGGAATTCCTCATCATTTGCTTAACTTTCTAGAACCAAATGAAAACTATTCTGTAGCAAACTATCAAAAAGATGCCTTTGCAAAGATAGAAGAAATAGTCAGCAGAGGACGAGTTCCTATAATAACAGGAGGAACAGGACTATATATTAATTCGCTCGTTTATAAATTGAATTTTGACGATACAAAAACAGATGAAACAGTGAGAAACAAAATATCTGCACAATATGATAAATTTGGAGCAGAATACATGCATAGTATCCTTGCAGAAAAAGATCCGGAGGCCGCCGAGAGAATTCACAAAAACGATAAGCTAAGAGTCGTGAGAAGACTCGAAATGCTGGAGTTAGGAGCAGGGAACATCTTTAATTTTAGAAAACTAAATAATGATTTCGATTTCAAAATGTTTTGCATGAACATACCTAGAGAGGAACTGTATTCTAAAATAAACGATCGTGTAGATATAATGATGGAAGAAGGTCTGGAGCAAGAAGTACGTTCGCTTGTCATTAATTTCGGATTCGAAATATCAGCTTTCAAAGCGATTGGCTATAAGGAATTCCTGCCGTTTTTTAACGGTGATTACTCATTAGAAGATGCAATTAATGCAATAAAGCAAAACACACGCAGATATGCTAAACGTCAGCTTACATGGTTTAAGAGGGATGACCGATATATCTGGATTAACCCTGCTGATCCATCGTGTATATCTGCTATATTGAGCATATTATAATTCTTATTATTATAATACTAATTAATTTTATCGAGGTGAATTTTGAATACTAATGTTTTTTTAATGTCCAAATACGGTATATCTGAGGATGTTGTAAATTTCGTATCTAAGGCTGAAGCTGATATTTCTGATATTTTTGCAAAATTTGATGAAACAATGACTTACTGCAACTACAAAGTTCTGGAATCTTTCAGGCATTGTGAAATTGCAGCCAGACATATGTATGGTACGACAGGCTATGGCTACTCGGACAGCGGCCGAGAAAAACTCGCTGAATTGTTTGCTAGGATTTTCGGTGCAGAATCTGCCGTCGTTAGCCCTCTTATAGCATCAGGTACACATGCTCTTTCGACTGCTCTTTTCGGTTTACTGCGTCCAGGGGATACAATGCTGAGCATTACGGGAAGTCCTTACGACACTCTCCACGGTGTAATTGGTATATCTTCAGATTCATATAAAAACTCTGGGTCTTTAAAGGATTTTGGAGTTAAATACAGTCACGTTGATCTTCTTCCTGATGGCAGTATAGACACTAAGAATGCTATTATTGCTTTCGAGAAAATCAATCGTCGAGGCATTTTCTACATTCAGCGCTCGAGGGGATATGAATGGCGAGCGTCTCTAAGCATCGAAAATATCAAGCGTGCTATAGCTGATATAAAAAAAGCTTTTCCTAACTCATGGGTAGTAGTTGATAACTGTTACGGTGAATTCACCGAGCCGCTCGAACCCACGGATGTAGGCGCTGATTTGATAATCGGATCCCTTATAAAAAACCCCGGTGCCGGTCTGACACCTACAGGCGCTTATATAGCCGGTCGCAGAGAATGTGTAGAACTGGCAGAACAACGTCTGACATGCGCCGGACTCGGTTCTGAAATCGGGTCATATCTCAGCGGTTATCTTCCGTATTTTCAAGGCATTTTCTTCGCACCCTCTGTGGTTAGAAATGCACTCTGCGGCGCAGCTCTAAGCGCTGAGGTCTTTTCTCGATTGGGCTTTGAAGTATTTCCCAGCTCAAGAGCACATCGAGCCGATATAACTCAGGCTATAAAAATGAACAGCGAAGATGCCCTCACTATATTAGTACGCGCCGTCCAAAAAGCATCGCCAATAGACAGCAATGTTGTTCCTTACGCTTGGGATATGCCTGGCTACGACGATAAGGTTATTATGGCAGCCGGAACATTTATTCAAGGTGGTTCTATTGAACTATCCGCAGATGGTCCTATGAGAGAGCCCTATATAGCGTATATGCAGGGCGGTTTGACTTTAGAAAACGTAAGGTTGGCATTGATGTTGGCTGTTCAGGACTTGAGAAATAAGCTTAATATAAAGATTTAGCAAATAAATTTTTTTGTTCAATAAGGGGCTAATTGCACCGCTTCTGAAGGCTCAGATAGAACCCGCTATAGAGGCGGGTTCTATCTGTTCACGGTTATACTCTATTTTTCATTATCATCATCTTGAGAGTTTACTTTTACTGCTCCGGCTACACTCCTGCGCCTGTCTTCTGTCATTGATGCATAGTGTTTGCGTGTCGTATTTACATCTTTATGCCCTAAAACATCGGCAACCAGATATATGTCACCTGTTTCATGATAAAGCTGTGTACCATAGGTGCTTCTCAATTTATGTGGTGTAATGTTCTTAAGCGGAGTAATTATTTGTGCGTATTTTTTTACAAGCATTTGAACAGATCTGACATTTATGCGAGTACCTCTGGTAGACGTGAATAGGGGAGTGTTGCTGCTCAATTCCTCTTTTAACTCTCTTTCGGCTATGTAATCCAGCAGGGCATCGCGTGTTTCTCTTCCAAAATACAGTACGCTTTGATTCCCACCTTTGCGCGTTATTAACACTGAATTATCTTCAAAATTTATATGTGAGATATTCAGCCCCACAAGTTCACTGACCCGCATACCCGTAGTCAAAAAAAGCACCAACATTGCTTTATCGCGAGTACGGGTATGTTCTTGATATTTTTTAGCGCGTTCAGATAAACCTTCTCCGGTATCTACAAGTTTCATTAGATTTCTAATTTCATCCGCTGTAAGCCTTAATATAGCTTTTTCATGTATTTTAGGCGTGTCTAAAAGCGTCGATGGATTCGAAGTAACTAAGCCTTGTTTGTAGAGATATTTATACATAGATCTCAATGAGGCTATTTTCCGCGCCTTTCCACGTTCGTCATTCGAATGTTCACAACCATCCGGCGAAATATAGTAACTTATATATTCAATATAAATTTCTAAATCTCTCAATGTAAGTGAATTAATATCTTCCGTAGTTATTTCAGTGATTTTTTTACCGGCGCACGATGGATGCTCAGAAAATAAATAAGTAAAAAAGATTTTTGCATCCATACAATATATATACATGCTATAAGGCTGCAAAGTTGTTTCTCTAGCTCTGATAAAATCACTAAACCACGGCGGCAATTCACTCAAAAGCTTTCTAATTTCCATCCGCGTTTGATTGTTTTTTTCTTTATAATAGCTGTCCTTAATCTCTGACATTTCTGCTCCTTTTTAATCTATTTAACATATAAATTTTGCATTAACTGCAACAGAAATTATAGCACGATTTTTGCTCTCAAGTCAATATCTTTTCGCATAACTATTGTTATACGCAATGATATTTCCTGCTTCCAAACTCAATAATTACATTAAAAAAGCGCACCTAATACTTATAGGTGCGCTAAATAAATTTTGGTTTTATTTATTAATTGTCCCCTGACGCATGAAGCATAGGCTGCTCTAACAGCAATTCTCCCTCGCTATCATTCTTTAGCGTCATTATCGGCTCACTAGCGTGGAGTATGCTATCCTTTGTAACTAAGCAAGATTTTACATCTCCTCGAGAAGGAACTTCATACATAGTGTTCATCATCGCTTCTTCCAAAATCGCTCTTAGACCGCGAGCGCCTGTATTACGCTCTTTCGCAAGCTTAGCTACTTCCAGTATTGCATCCTCTGTAAAATCAAGCTGAACGCCGTCTATTTCAAACAAACGCTTATATTGTTTGATAAGAGCATTTTTTGGTTCTGTTAGAATCCGTACTAATGCTTCTTCATCTAAATCCTGCAATGTCACTATAACAGGAACTCTTCCTACAAATTCAGGAATAAGCCCATATTTGAGCAAATCTTCAGGTAGAATATTATCAAACAACTCACCCGCGTTCCGCTCTACTTTGCTCTTTACATTAGCTCCAAACCCCATGGTTTTCTTACCCATGCGCTTTTCAATAATTTCTTCAAGCCCCCCAAAGGCTCCACCGCATATAAACAGTATATTTGTCGTGTCTATCTGCAGGAATTCCTGATGCGGATGCTTACGTCCTCCCTGCGGAGGCACGCTCGCCACTGTCCCTTCGATAATCTTTAGCAGAGCCTGCTGCACACCTTCACCTGAAACATCACGAGTTATAGATGGATTATCGCTCTTTCTTGAAATCTTATCTATTTCATCTACATAAATGATGCCGCGCTGCGCTTTCTCAATATCATAATCGGCTGCCTGTATTAATTTAAGAAGAATATTTTCTACATCTTCGCCTACATATCCAGCCTCTGTCAGAGACGTAGCATCAGCAATTGCAAACGGCACATCTAAAATGCGTGCAAGAGTCTGCGCCAAAAGTGTTTTACCACTTCCGGTAGGACCGAGCATCAAGATGTTGCTTTTAGTCAGCTCAACATCTTCTCTCTTCTCTTGTTCAGTTTTATCTTCAATGTTTAGATCATGTTTTTCATTTTTTCTAGGTAAAATTCTCTTGTAGTGGTTATATACAGCCACAGCAAGATATTTCTTAGCTTTTGTCTGACCTATAACATAATCATCGAGCGTTGCGACAATTTCTGCCGGAGTTGGCAGTGTTTCCCAACGAGCGCTCTCCTGCTGCTCATTGTCGTCGTCTATGATGTCTTTGCATAGTTCTACACACTCATCACAAATAAATACGCCCGGGCCTGCTATAATGCGGCGAACTTTGTCCTGAGGTTTACCGCAAAACGAGCATACTGCAAAAGGCTTATCGTTGTTTTCCGAATTGCTCATCAAAGCACCTCCGTTTTTTTCACAATCACCTCGTCTACCAGCCCATATTCCTTAGCTTCATCAGCAGACATATAGTAATCGCGTTCCATTTCTGTTGATATTTTGTCCAGCGGCTGTCCCGTCTGTTCGCTTAGCAGCTTTGTCAGCTTATTCTTTATTTTCACTATTTGTTCAGCCTGTATTACTATGTCCGTCGCTTGACCTTTTGCTCCGCCAAGAGGCTGATGTATCATTATTTCACTATTGGGTAATGCTTTGCGCTTGCCTTTGGCACCTGAAGAAAGCAGAAAAGCTCCCATTGATGCTGCCAGGCCTACACAAATCGTGCTGACATCGCATTTTATGTATTGCATTGTATCATATATCGCCATGCCGGCGCTGACAGACCCTCCAGGACTGTTTATATACATAAATACATCTCCATCCGGGTCTTCAGATTCAAGAAAGAGAAGCTGCGCTACCACGAGATTAGCCATTACATCATTTATCTCACCGGTAACAAAAACTATTCTGTCTTTTAAAAGACGAGAAAAAATGTCGTAAGATCTCTCTCCTCTGCCCGTTTGCTCTATAACTATAGGAACATAACTCAAGATGCTTCCTCCTTTCCCGGAGATTCCGGGTTAATTCATATATTCAATAGCATCGAATATTTAAAAACTACGCTTATTGAAGATATCTGCAAAGGGATGAATTTGCACATCTTCCTCTTGAAAATAGGTGCCAATATCATCCTTGAATTTTTCCAAAACCTGCGCCTTTGCATCTTCAATGCTCGTTGCCAAAACAATAGTTCTAATATCGTACTTATCGTTACAAATTATTCCAATATAAGCTTTGCGCTCCGATTCATCCATAATTCACAATGAACATTACTCAAAATTCACACAAAACATTCGATTATAAAACAAGTTGCCCGAAGGCAACTTGTTAGTTCTTTACTCCGCTTCCGACTGGCTTTCTTCAGCATCAGCCGGTGCCTCTTCCGGCTCTTTTTCAACTATTGTAGCCGAATCAACAAGCTCTTTTATAAGTTTGCTGTAAGCGGCTCTCTGTTTAATATATTCGATATTGTCATCATCGAGACCTTTTTTATACTCGTCGAGAGTCAGACCTTGCTGATCTGCGATAATATCCAGTTCTTCGTCAATATCCTCCTGAGTAGCCTCTACAGGATTAGCTAATCTAACCTGCTCCATAACCAGACGAGTTTTTACTCTGTCCTCGGCTGTAACTCTGAGCTGGTCTCTGATTTCTGCTTCTGTAGTACCCGTGTACTTTAGATATGTAGAAAAGTCAAGACCCTGAGCAGACATGTTATATTGCATTTCCGTCAGCTGATATTCAACCTGATCGTCGATCATGCAAGCGGGTATCTCTACGTCAGCATTGTCAATTATAGCAGTTATAACTGCATCTTCAATTTCAAAGCGATGTTCGCGCTCGATGCGCTTTTGCTGTTTGCTCTCAATGTCGCTCATGTATTCATCAAGCGTTTCAAATTCAGAAATATCCTGTGCAAATTCATCATCAAGCTCAGGTATCTCTTTAGACTTAACTGCGTTAAGTTTTACATGAAATACAGCAGGTTTGCCTGCAAGCTCAGCAGCATGATAGTTCTCGGGGAAAGTAACATTAATGTCTTTCTCCTCGCCAGCCTTCATGCCAATTACCTGCTCTTCAAAGCCTTCTATAAACATATGAGAGCCGATGTCAAGCTGTTCCCCTTCGCTGGAACCCCCTTCAAAGGGTACACCATCAATTGTTCCTACAAAATCAATGATTGTCTTGTCGCCAAGCTCTGCCGCTCTGTCAACGTCAACATAGCGGGCATGCTGTTCGAGGATTTTCTTGATCTCTTCGTCTACATACTTCTTAGCGCTTTCAGCAGGTTTAACTTCTACAGTCAGACCTTTATACTCACCAAGAGTAACTTCCGGCTTAGTATATACCTCAGCTGTAAACACCATAGGCATATCATTATTTTCAGACTTGAGCTGTACATTTTCTGCACGGGATACAGCTACAACCCCAAGTTCTTCTACAGCAGCATCAAATGCCGGCGAAAGGCAAGCCTGCAGAGCCTCCTCAAAAAAAACGCCATTGCCATAGAATTTCTCAATAACAGCTTTGGGAGCATGTCCCTTGCGGAAGCCGGGTACATTATAGCGACCTTTGTTCTTATTATACGCTCTTAGTTCTGCCTCTCTGATGGCATCCTCTTGCACTTCAAATTCAATCTCTACTTTGTTTTTTTCTAATTCTTTTACACTCGACATGGTCGTCCTCCAAAATAAATTTTGTATGTATTCGGCTTTGCTTGTCAGTCGTAATTATCAACGCCGTCTAAGTACATGAAACCAAACATTAGTGTATCATACAAGAGCATTTTCTGCAATAGTATTCCTAAATTTTTTAACTCAGATTTCAAAAAATATTAGCATTTTTCTAATAGCCAATATATCAGAACCTTAACTTCTAAAGTAATATTTTCATATATTTTTCGTGAAACACTTCACAAATTCAATCATATTTGATACAATATATATGCAAGTAGAATTAAATATAACCAAGAAAGAGGAAGAAACTATGACAGACAAACATCTTGCCAAAAAGTGGATTCTATCGTTTGCTCGCTTCGTTGAGGTCACTGTCGGTGTTATCGTCGCCATCGCTCTTGTGATCTCTTGTATTTCTCTGTTTATAAACTTAGGCTTTTTTGACGGAGAATGGGTCGATGCTGAAAATTTCAATCATTTTTTAGAGTCTGCTCTGAATATTGTGCTGGGCGTAGAATTCATACGCATGGTTATCAAGCATAATTCAGGCGCTACAATAGAAGTTCTCATGATCGCAGTTGCTAGACATCTGCTGCTTGATCACACCGACTCCATGCAGGTCGTGCTAGGCGTAGCAGCCATTGCAGGAATCTTTGCAATAAGAAAATTCCTGTTCGTAGAATCCTTCAGCGGAACGAATATCTATCATATACCGGCAGACAAAAAAGTTCGTGCAATCAATCAAATGTTCGACGTGAAAATCCCCTGCGATCCTAACCTTACAATAGGTGAAGTAATGGGAACATTTTTAGATATGAAAGGTGAAGATATTTGCGAGGGCGCCAGCATCGTATTTCCCGGTATCAAATTTACAATTATATCACTGGCACTTGAAAATGTAGGTATAATTGAAATCGAACTCACAGGCGATAATCATTAAACATCTTTTAATAAATAACAAGCATTCAAATGCGCCGACAAATACGAATTCTGTAATGTCGGCGCTGATTTTTTACGATTAACTCTTCATTAAGTGGAATGTACTTTCTACTACGCTAACAGCTTTTGCTTCATCATCTCTGTTTACACAGAATGAAATCTTAGTCTCAGACGTTGTGACAATCTGAACTTCGACATTTTGTTCTGCCAGAGCTTTGAAGAGTTTAGCCGCTACGCCTCTCTGCTTTTCCATTCCCTCGCCCTCTATTGTAACTTTAGTGAGCTTTGTCATGGAATTTATGCTGAGCGGAATATCCATTTTTTGTAGTATAGCTGTTGCTTCAGCCAGATTTTTTTCTTCCATAGAAAAAGCCAAGTTAACTTTGCCGTCTATGGGAGGGCTTTGACTTATTATATCTACACTGATATGTGCATCAGATATTTTAGAGAATATCTCAGCAACTATGGACATCTTATGAGGCAAAGAAACAAGCATTGCAATCGCCGTATCCGTCTCCACGAGAAGATTTGTGACCGTTCTGGATTCATTGACTATATCGCGCATAGAATACAGACCTTTATCTTTGCATTGCATATATCTCAATGCACGTACCGCTCCATTACTGAAGATCTGTCTGCTTTGAGCTATGTGGTTGATCTCTACAACCTCATCCTCACCTATAAACATGACACTGTGTTCGCCACAGTACGTACCTCCGCGAACGGCATGTATGCCAATCTCAGTCTTTGTGCGCTTGCCGCAATGACCTTCTCTTCCGCATACATAAGTGTATTCATCATCAAATACGCTGTTTATACTGTCAGCAAGCGCAAGAGCAGTTCCCGAAGGTGAATCTACCTTTCGATTATGATGCTTCTCGACTATCTCAATATCTACGCTTTTTCCTAAAAAGTTAGCCGCGCTAGCACAGAGCTGCATCTGAAGATTCACACCAAGCGACATATTCGCGGCGAAGAATATTGGCACATATGCGGACATGTCTGCAATATGCTGCTTTTCCTCTTTAGAAAAACCGGTTGTAGCTATTATAATGTACAGACCATTATTTTTAGCATATTCGAGATTTTTGGGCATGGCCTCCGGGCGCGAAAAGTCCACAATAGCGTCAGCCTGAATAGAAGAGCATTCATCTATAGATTCAAAAACAGGGAAATCATTCTGAATTATATTAGGCATTGCGTCTACGCCTGCTACTACCTGCATATCCTCTGTCTTATTGACTGCGCTTGCAACCAACTGACCCATTTTGCCGTTTGCACCGCAAACTATAACATTTATCATATACTGATCCTCTTATTTGCAAAGTCCATACGAAGCCATAATTTCCTTGAGCTTCGCTTCTGCAGCGGGATTCATATCGCATAGAGGCGCTCTGAGCTCGCCCATGTCGTAGCCCATCATTCTCAGAGCAGTTTTAACCGGGATCGGATTTACATCCGAGAATAGCGCACTGACAAGTGGGTTAACGTCTTTCTGCATTTTTGCAGCTCCTGCTATATCCCCATTTAAAAATTTCTGACACATATCGTGTGTGAACTGAGGCATTACATTAGCAAGAACGGAAATAACACCCTGGCCTCCCATTGCCATAATCGGAACAACCTGATCGTCGTTTCCTGAGAATATATCCAACTTGCCTTCGCATAAACGACTCATCTCTACAATTTGAGATATATTGCCGCTTGCTTCTTTCATACCCTGAATATTCGGATGATCGCCAAGCTTTGAAAGCGTCGCAGGTGTAACATTGACACCTGTTCTGCCCGGCACATTATAAACGATGATGGGCAAATCCGTCGTATCAGCAACTGCATAATAATGACGGATGAGACCTTCCTGGCTGGCTTTGTTGTAGTAAGGCGTTACAATAAGCTGAGCATCCGCACCTACATTTTTAGCAAACTTTGCATTCTCAATTACATCTGCCGTGCAGTTCGCTCCTGTACCGGCAATTACGGGAATTTTGCCCGCCACGTGATCGACAGCAGTTTCTATAACCGTGTGTCTCTCTTCTTTAGTCATTGTTGACGGTTCTCCTGTTGTACCGCAAACGAGGATGGCGTCAGTTCCGTTATTAATATGAAAATCCAGCAGTTGCTTCAGCACTGGAATATTGATGCCGTTTGCATCAAAAGGTGTTGACAGCGCCACTGCGCTTCCCTGAAAAATTGCCATATTAAACTCCTTTCTACTTATCTACTTACTTGAGTCCTCTCTTAATAATCTCTTGAGCGATCTGAACAGTATTTGTAGCAGCGCCCTTTCGAATATTATCAGCTACGCACCAAATGTTTACACCTGATTCAACAGAGAAGTCACGGCGGATTCTGCCGACGTATACTTCATCCGTATCTTCCGCTGTTATAGCCATCGGATATACATTATTTGCAACGTCATCCTGAACTATAATTCCCGGGGCATCAGCCAGAACCTTTTTAAGCTCATCAAGATCAAACGGCTTTTCAAACTCAATGTTTATAGACTCGCTGTGTCCGTGGAATACAGGCACACGAACAGTTGTAGCCGTAACCTTTATCTCATTATCGCCGAGAATTTTATGCGTCTCGTTGATCATCTTCATTTCTTCTTTTGTGTACCCGTTCTCTAAAAATACATCTATATGCGGCAGGCAGTTAGCGTATATCGGATGCGGGAATTTTTTCGGGGCTTCCCCTTTAGCTCCATTAGCAAGATCATCATAGCCCGCGACTCCTGCGCCGGAAACAGCTTGATACGTAGAGTATACAATGCGTTTAATTTGATATTTATCATGCAGAGGTTTAAGAGCGACCACAGCCTGTATTGTGGAGCAATTAGGATTTGCAATAATGCCTTTGTTCCACTCTATATCCTGCGGATTAACCTCAGGGACAACAAGCGGAACCTCAGGATCCATTCTCCACGCACTGGAATTGTCTACAACAATTGCGCCTGCTTTAGCAGCTATAGGAGCAAATTTTTCGCTTGTGCTGCCGCCTGCACTAAAAAGTGCAATGTCGATGTCTTTGCCATCAAAGCATGTTTCTGTCAGCTCGAGTACAGTGTAGTCCTTTCCCATAAATTTTATAGTTTTTCCTGCACTTCGCTTAGACGCAAAGAGGTAATAATTCTCTACCGGAAGTTTCCTCTCTTCCAAAACCTGAAGAAATTTTCTTCCTACCATGCCCGTTGCGCCGACAACGGCGATATTGTACTTTTTCATACTTATTCCTCCATAACGATGAAAATTCTAACTCAATCCCGGATATTCCGGAGGTCGGTATATTGTCAAAAAATTAATATACAAAAAAACGGCTGCACACGCGCCGCAATGGTTGATATAAGAAAAAAATCCCCAAACTCAACCACCAGCAGCACTCCATCTCGCGCGAGATGACAGTTACAGGATTATTCACCCTGTACCCAGAAGTTGCAGTTGCGGAAACTGTAACCCTTCGGCGCACTCCCCTTTCACTTAGGTTGTGACCTCCGCTGCCTAGCCTAAGGTACTGATGAACGTGCGCGCCTCTAACCGAGGTATATCATTTAGGGTCATTATATCACTATGCAATACTGTAGTCAAGGATTTTATATCAAATTATCAGCAGTTAGCCGAATTATTTAAAAATTAAAAACCGACTTCATAAATAAAAAATAATCAGCGCTATACCAAGTTATTGTATGGCGCTGATTATCAAACTAAGTCCAACTCAAAAACTATCTAAAGTATTCAACACCTGACTTAAAGAGCTTTTGATCCTTCTCTCCGGGAACATTCTTCATCAGCCCGGGTACAAAGCGTTCGCTATGCCCCATCTTTCCAAGAACTCTCCCGTCCGGCGACATAAGACCTTCTACAGCGGCCATGGAGCCGTTTGGATTAAATCTTATATCCATACTCGGGTTTCCGGAGAAATCTACATACTGTGTAGCAACCTGACCCGCAGCTATCAGAGACTCAAGCTCCTGTTCGCTGGCTACGAATCGTCCTTCTCCATGAGATACAGCAACAGTATGTACATCACCTGCATTCACACCCGAAAGCCACGGAGAATTAGCAGACGTGATACGAGTGCGCACAAGGCAGGATACATGTCTGCCTATAGTATTGAACGTAAGCGTCGGGCTGTCGCTGCGCATCGGACGGATTTCACCATAAGGTACGAGCCCGAGCTTTATCAAAGCCTGGAAGCCATTGCAAATACCCAACATCAAGCCGTCTCTGTTCTTTAAAAGATCCATAACTGCATCTGCAACCTTCGGATTACGGAATGTCGTCGCAATGAATTTTCCCGAACCGTCAGGTTCGTCGCCGCCTGAGAAGCCGCCGGGAATCATAACGATTTGCGCTTGCTTAATCAAGCGAACCAACTCGTCAATGCTCTGTTCTATGCTGCTTGCATTAAGGTTACGTATAATAAGAGTATCTGCTTTTGCACCTGCTTTCTCGAAAGCCGCCGCTGTATCATATTCACAGTTAGTACCCGGAAATACAGGGATGACTACACGCGGTTTTGCTATACGCAAATCAGGAGTAGCATAAGATACAGAATGGAAGATCGGCGTATCTATAGTTCCGCTTTGTGCTGTTTTAGTCGGGAATACACGCTCGAGCGTGCCAGTGTACGCACTCTGCAATCTTGAAAATCCAATGGATTCGCCGCCTTTGCAGACTACAGCATCATCAATGAGGGTTGCAATTAGCTGATACTCAGGCGGGAGCTCACTTTCAGGCAAGACTTCCAATAGCAGCGCGCCGTACCTCTTGCTTACAAGCTGGCTGAGAGATACGCTCTCTTCGAATTGAATACCTATTTCATTGCCAAACGCTTGTTTAACGGCTGCTGCTAAAACACCTCCGCGCTCCACAGCGCACGCTGACACAATTTCGCCTCCCTGAATACGGCGATACACATCTTTGTATCTTTCTTTCAAAACGTCGAATACCGGAAGAGACAGCTCGTCACGCTCAATATCAAGCATGTATAGCTTATTTCCGGGGGTCTTGAGTTCAGGAGTTATTATCTGCTCCACTGTAGTCGGGCATACAGCAAAAGAACAAAGCGTAGGAGGAACTGACAAATCATTATATGAGCCCGACATAGAGTCTTTTCCACCTATCGCCGCAATCCCTAAACCGCGCTGAGCATACCATGCACCCAAAACTGCGCTCATGGGTTTTCCCCATTTTTCCGCAGAAGTCAGTTTTTCAAAATATTCCTGGAGCGTCAGCCATGTATCTTCCAGTTTGCCGCCTGCCGCTGCAATTTTAGCCACAGAGCTGACTATAGAATATACAGCGCCATGAAGCGGACTTTGCTCCATGAGGTAAGGATCAAGACCAAAGCTCATTAATGTAGCCGCGTTTGTGTCCGCTCCGAGTACGGGAATTTTCGCCGCCATGGTCTGGACGGGCGAAAGCTGAGTTTTTCCGCCGAGAGGCATAGAAACCGTACCGGCGCCGATAGTAGAATCAAAACGCTCTGTCAAACCTTTCTGGCTGCAAACATTGAGATCAGAAAGTATAGAAAGCGCTGTTGAAGCCAAGCTTCCGTCCTCATATTCTCTGAAGAGATGCTTATACTCTCCATTTTTAACGACAACTTTCGCCTTTTGAGGTGCACCGTTGGTATCTAAGAAGCTTCTGTCTATATCTACGATAAGCTTGTCGTTCCAATAGAAACGCATCTTTCCCGTGTCAGTCACTTTTGCAACAATAGTGGCTTCCAGGTTTTCCTCATCCGCAAGCTCAAGAACTTTCTGAGCGTCGTCCGCACTTACGACAACCGCCATTCTTTCCTGAGATTCAGATATAGCCAACTCTGTTCCGTCCAGACCTTCGTATTTTTTAGGTACTTTATTGAGATTTACATCTAAGCTGTCCGCCAGCTCACCGATAGCAACACAGACACCGCCCGCGCCGAAATCATTGCAGCGACGAACCAGCTTTGCAAAATCACCATTGCGGAAAAGTCTTTGCAGCTTACGCTCTGTAAGCGGATTACCCTTTTGAACCTCAGCTCCGCAATCCTCTATGGATTTATCATCGTGAGCCTTGCTGCTGCCGGTAGCACCGCCGCATCCGTCTCGTCCCGTTCTTCCTCCAATGAGCAGAATAACATCGCCCGGTTCAGGACGCAGCCTTATTACATTTTCACTCGGAGCAGCAGCTATGACTGCGCCTATCTCCATTCGTTTAGCTTTATACCCTTCGTGATAAAGCTCATGAACCAGACCTGTTGCCAAGCCAATCTGGTTTCCATAGGACGAATAGCCTGCGGCCGCCTGACGTGTCAGTTTGAGTTGAGGAAGCTTATGCTCAAGAGTATCTGATATATCCTCTCTAGGATCTGCGCAGCCTGTTACTCTCATAGCTTGATATACATAAGAACGACCGGACAACGGATCACGAATTGCTCCGCCCAAACACGTAGCCGCACCGCCGAAAGGCTCTATTTCAGTCGGGTGATTATGCGTTTCGTTTTTGAACATTATCAGATAATCCTGTTCGCCTTTGGAAGTCTGAATTTTATGCTTTATAGAGCAAGCATTTATTTCTTCACTTTCGTCGAGGTTTTTGATTGTACCTCTCTTTTTAGCTTCCTTGACATACATAGTAGCCATGTCCATAAGGCAAACTGGTTTGTCTCTGTCGCCATATACAAACTTGCGGGCGTCAAGATAATCTTCATAAATTTCTTTTGTACGTGTACTTACAGGACCGTTTTCAAACTCAATATCCGTAAGCTTCGTCTGGAATGTCGTATGACGACAGTGATCGCTCCAGTACGTATCTATTACCTTCAGTTCTGTTATCGTAGGGTCGCGCTTTATGCTTGAGAAATAGTCCCGTGCGAATAATATATCCTCTCTGCTCATAGCGAATCCATTTGAGATTCTGTAATCATCCAAATCGTTTTCAGACATTTTTGTAAATCCTTCAACGATATCTACTTCAGTAGGAATTCGCAGATTCATGGTTAAAGTATCAGGCTTGTCCATTGATGCTTCGCGTGAATCAACGGGATTTATTACGTATTTCTTTATTGCTTCAAGTTCCGACTCAGAAATGTCGCCGTGCAGAATATATACCTTAGCAGAGGCCACAGAAGGACGGCTCTCCATTGTCAGCAGCTGAATGCACTGAGCGGCACTGTCTGCTCTCTGGTCATATTGCCCCGGAAGAAACTCAACAGCAAACGCCGTGTCTTTTTCTCCGAGCTCTAAATTTTCGTAAAAGACCGTATCTACTGCAGGTTCACAAAATACGTTCTCTACGCTTTTATTAAAATGCTCATCCGAAAGACCTTCGACATCGTAACGCAAGAGTATGCGCACGCCCGCAAGGCCACTCGGTCCTATACTGGATTTAAAATCCTCAAGCGCAGCGCTGGCTTCAATGTCAAATCCGCTTCTCTTTTCTACAAAAATTCTTTTAACATCAGACATATGATTGATACCTCTTTTCTTGACGGCTATGCATCGAGCAGAAATTCGTCGTGAATTGCGATCAAAGCACGTTCGAAGTCGTCATTCTCTACGCCTATAATTATGTTCATCTCATCTGAACCCTGGTCTATCATTCTTATGTTTATATTGGCCTTTGCCAAAGCTCCGAAAAGTTTCCCGGAGCATCCTACCGAGCGGCGCATACCTCTGCCTACTGTCGCTATGAGAGCCATATTGCCGACTACCTCAATGCTATCGGGCGCCGAAACGCGTTTAATATCTTCTACAATATCATCAAGATTACCTCTGAGCTTGGAATCTTCCAAAACTACAGAGAGAGTATCTATACTGGAAGGCATATGCTCAAAAGGCACACTGTATTTTTCTATACACGCCAGTATTTTGCGCCCAAAGCCCAATTCTGAGTTCATTCCATTTTTTTCAACAGTTATAACAGTAAAGTCCTTTTTCCCTGCTATACCCGTAATTATAGGGTCGGCGGACGTATCTATGCCGTACATGCTGGGCAAAACCATTGTTCCCGGATTATCCGGTTCGTTAGTGTTTCTTACGTTTATCGGTATCTTTGCGCGATACACCGGGAAAATAGCGTCTTCGTGCAAGACGCTCGCTCCCATGTAAGCTAACTCGCGCAGCTCTTTGTATGTCACATAGTCTATCTTTTTCGCGTGCGGCACTACTCTGGGATCTGCCGTATAAAATCCGGAAACGTCCGTCCAATTCTCGTACTTATCAGCGCCTGCCGCCGCCGCTACGATAGCGCCCGTAACATCCGAACCTCCGCGAGAGAAAGTAACTACCTTTCCGTTTGCATCAGAACCGTAAAAACCCGGGATAACCGCGCGGTCCGTCTTCTTCAAACGCTCAGAGAGAATGGCAATTGTTTTCTCTTCGTCATACCTTCCTCTATTATCGAAAAAAATCACTTCCGCTGAATCTATAAACTCAATACCCAGATAGCTTGCTATCAGCATTCCGTTTAGGTATTCGCCTCTGCTGGCTGCGTATTCGCGGCTCTCTCCGTTTTTAAGGTCCTGATATACTTTGTCAATATGTGATTCAATATCAAAACTTAATTCTAGACCCTTTTTAATGTCTACGTAGCGTTTTTTTATCTGCTCGAATACATCAGTTACATCTTCGCCTTCGGATACGCCTTTATGCAGCGCATACATCATGTCTGTAACCTTGCGATCGTCCTTAAAACGCTTCCCCGGCGCGGAGGGAACTACGTATTTTCTGCTGGGGTCCAGCTCTACTATTCTCTTGACTTTTTTTATCTGTTCGGCATCAGCAAGAGAACTTCCGCCGAATTTAGTGACTATTATTGCCATCTGCAATGTGCTCCTTGATAAATTGGTTTGCTTATTTCCTCATATTGTTTTAATGCAGTCCTTTTTTCACATTTCACGAAATATCAACATCAGGCACTGCCAGCATACGACACTCAACATAGTAGCGCTTTTCATTTGCCTCTCCGAGAGAGAAGGATTTGCGCGGAAGTTCACCGCAGCGTACTACAGTTTCAAAAAAAGTTTCCTTGTCCATAGCAGGCATATAGAACCCAAGCGTGTCATAATTTGTTGTCTGATCCAAAAAAGCTTCATCTCCATGAACAAATTCGATGCGGGAAGACACGCTCTGTTCGAGATATTCGTCAATAACAGGCTGAAGAAGTTCCGCCGCAGTCTTTCCCATAGGATTTGTAATTTCAATACGACCGGAGCTTTCCTTACTTGTAAAATAAATGCTTGTTTGTGTGGATTTCGGTTTATCCTTTCTGCGCGAGAACACCAGACGAGCTTGAGAGCCTTGGCGACACAAACCATCTACTACATATTGTATGCACTGAGAAGGGCTTACCTTGCTTATTATTCTATGAATAGGTTCAAATTCAAGCGCTTCGTCGTGCAGGTTTACAAGCTCTGCAAGAGCATATCTCAGAGGACTGTATTCGCGTTCTTCGCTTGACATCTCTTGCTTAGCCTCTTCCCAAAGCGTCTTTGCTACTACCAGAGAATGGTTTCCGTCTCCCATGCAGAAGCGCATACCGTTGTATTCAGGCAAATTGAGCATCGCTTCTATAGCATTGTTCTCCAGCTCTTTGTCGTCTACAAGATAGCCGGCTACTCTGCCCCCGTTCATCATCAGTTCGAAATTATATACTTCGGCCAGGCGCTGCTTAGCTTCATAAATAGGACCTATTACCGTATCGTCTTTATCATCCATAAGCAATAAAATGTGCGGCATCTCTAAAAGCGCTCCTCTGCGAATATCCAGCCTCGGAGGGATACGTTCCAATATTGTCTTTTCAGTGGAACGAATTATTGCCTTTTTGCCGCGTTCGTATTCAAATTCATCCAGGTCTACAAGAACCATAAGACCCTTGCGTGTTTTTCCGCGAACGGTGCGCTCTACAAGTACGAAGCCGCTCGGCAGCTGCATAAGAACTCCGTCTTCGAAGTAATAGTGCATCGTTTTCTTAGTATGCTCGATTCTGCTTTTTGTGTCCTCCCTTCCGAGATATATCTCGGGGAGCATGATATGCAGAGTAGACGCGCTGGTTCCTACGTACTTTTCCACTTCGCTCCAGTATTTCGGTTCACTAACATACTGGTCGCAGGCTACTACCGCCCACTTGCGCATATCTACCTGCTCGTCAGGCAGGACGACACGCGGTACGGCAAGTCCAATCTTTCTATTGTTATTTTCCATTAGCACCCTCGTAATTATTTAACTGTTCATATATACTTATACCGACATAGATGTGCCGCAAGACCAACTTCCAGTCCGCGACTGTTCCGATACTTAACTATAACACACCGGACGATTTCATTCAACATTTTTCTTAGTTTTATGCATAGACAACGGTCTTCGCATGTTGACTTTTTCAGAGTTTTCATTTATATTTTAGTAGTTGACACGACAAGCAAGCGAATAATGCGCTTCCTTCAAATATGCCAAACAGTATAACTTTGAATATTTGGGAGAGTAACAAAATTGAATTTACCTGAAATTGAAAAGAAATGGCAAAAACGCTGGGAGGAGACAAAGCTCTACTCCTACGACAAAAACTCTGATAAGCCTAAGCACTATGTACTCGAGATGTTTTCTTATCCTTCCGGTGCAAAGCTGCATGTAGGTCACTGGTACAACTACGGTCTCTCCGATACATACGCAAGATTCATGCGCATGAAAGGATATAATGTATTCCACCCGATGGGTTTTGATGCCTTTGGTCTTCCCGCTGAAAACTATGCTATTAAAACAGGCATACATCCCAGCGATTCTACATATGCGAACATTGAAACTATGGAAAATCAGTTGAAGGCTATGGGGGCTTCTTTTGATTGGGACTATGAAGTAAAAACTTGTATGCCCGAATATTACAAATGGACACAGTGGTGCTTCCTTCAGCTCTATAAAAAAGGTCTGGCATACAGAAAAGCCGCGCCTGTAAACTGGTGTCCTCAATGTAATACCGTACTTGCGAACGAACAGGTCGTAGACGGCAAATGCGAACGCTGTCACGCGCCTGTTACCAAAAAGCATTTAACACAATGGTTCTTTAAAATCACAGATTATGCCGAAGAACTTCTTGACGATTTAGATAAAATCGACTGGCCCGAGAAGACAAAGCTGATGCAGAAAAACTGGATCGGTAAATCCGTAGGCGGCGAAGTAGTATTTAAGCTTAAAGACTCAGGGGAAGATTTCACTGTATTTACAACGCGCGCAGACACGCTTCACGGATGCACATACGTAGTCTTCTCGCCCGAGCATGAAATGGTCGATAAAATTACTAAACCGGAGTGCAAGCAGGCGGTTGAAGAATACAAGGCGTATGCCGCAAGCGCAAGCGAAATTGACAGACTTGCAACCACGCGCGAAAAGACCGGTGTTTTCACAGGTTCTTATGCGATAAACCCAATTAACGGAAGAGTTGTTCCCATTTGGATTTCTGATTATGTACTTGCAAGCTATGGTACAGGTATCGTCATGGCTGTTCCCGCTCACGATACACGTGACTTTGAATTTGCCACTAAGTACGATTTGCCGATAGAGCGCGTCATTAAAGCTGCAAACGAAGGAGAAGACGATAGTCTGCCTTATGTCGAATACGGCATTCTCACTAACAGCGCAGAATTTGACGGAATGAAGGTCGAGGATGCAAAAGCAGCTATACTCAAAAAACTGGAGAGCATGGGGGCAGGTTCATCCAAGATAAACTATCGCCTGCGTGACTGGCTGATTTCTCGCCAGCGTTACTGGGGCGCTCCGATCCCGATTATCCATTGTCCTCACTGCGGCGATGTTCCCGTGCCTGAGAGCGAGCTCCCCGTTCAGCTCCCATATGATGTAGATTTTACACCTGACGGAACCTCTCCGCTCGCTAAGAACGAAGAGTTCATGAATGTAAAATGCCCTAAATGCGGCGCAGATGCAAAACGCGATCCTGATACTATGGATACATTTGTATGCTCCAGCTGGTATTATCTGCGTTATCCGGACAATAAAAACACTGAAAAAGCATGGGATCCTGATGTCATAAACAGCGTCCTTCCTGTCGATAAATACATAGGCGGCGCAGAGCACGCATGCATGCACCTGCTCTATTCGCGCTTTTTCACAAAAGCCTTCCGCGACATGGGATATCTTGACTTTGATGAGCCGTTTAAATCTCTTGTCCATCAGGGCGTCATACTAGGTCCCGACGGAGAGCGCATGAGCAAATCCCGCGGAAATGTAATTTCGCCAGACTCTTTTATCAGCAAGTATGGCGCAGATACTTTCCGTATGTATCTCGGATTTGGTTTTTCTTACGTCGACGGCGGTCCCTGGAGCGACAGCGGAATACGTTCTATGTACAAATACCTGGAAAGAGTAGAACGCATGGCTGAGCGCATAGGAAATCTTACTGCCGGAACAAAAGAGTACGGAACGGCTGAAAAAGAAGTTGATTTTGTACTTCACAACTCCATTAAAATGATAACGCGCGATGTTGCGGCATTCTCTTTTAACACATCTATAGCTCGTCTGATGGAACTGACAAATGCAACATACAAGTACCTCGACGGAGGAGAAATCAATATTGCATTCATCAAGGATGTCCTCAAGCAGTTTATACAGCTTATGGCGCCATTTGCGCCTCATTTCGCAGAAGAACTTTGGGAACGCGCAGGCTATGAATACAGCGTGTTTAACACCGAGTATCCTGTTTGCGATGAAACCAAGCTCGTAAAAAATGAAGTAGAATATCCTCTGCAAATAAACGGCAAGGTTCGCGCTCGCTTCAGCGTCGCAAAAGACATGAGTAAGGATGACGTAGAAAAATACGTTCGTGAAAACTACGCTTCTCTTCTCGATGGCAAAAACATAGTAAAGTTTATTGTCGTTCCCGGCAGAATAGTTAATGTAGTAATAAAGTAAAAAAGCATTTTAAAACAGCTCCTGCGCTTTCCTTTTGCGGGAGCTGTTTTTGTTGTTGAATTAACAACAAAATTGCAAATATTTTCTTTTGAGTATCCTTGCATAATACTACATTTTTTTTGACTTTTACACTATATATGTCTATAATAGTTGTATACATTAATACGCAAAGCAACAGGCGTCCCCTGCTCATTATTTTTGAGCGGATATGCTCTTTATATATAAAAATGGGTTCGCTTGCTTTTGTATTTTATAGAAAGGGTGAAATCATTTTGAAAAAACTTTTACAAGGAAATGAAGCCGTAGCCCGCGGATTATACGAGGCGGGCGTGCGCGTCGTCTCCTCTTATCCCGGGACGCCGAGCACAGAAATAACTGAAGTCGTAGCTACATACCCCGAGGTTTATGCTGAATGGGCTCCGAACGAAAAGGTCGCCTTTGAAGTTGCCTTCGGCGCAGCCACAGGCGGCGCCAGAAGCTTCTGCGGCATGAAACACGTCGGCCTGAACGTAGCTGCCGATCCGCTGTACAGCGCGTCTTACATAGGCGTAAACGGCGGTTTGGTTTTTGCAGTTGCAGATGATCCTAGTATGCACTCTTCTCAAAACGAGCAAGACTCTCGTCATCACGCAATCGCATCTAAAGTTCCTGCACTTGAACCTTCGGATGCTCAAGAATGTCTTGACTTTACTAAGTTAGCATACGACATCTCCGAAAAATTTGATACTCCTGTTATGCTGCGTACAACGACGAGAATTGCTCATTCTCGCTCTCTGGTAGAAATAGGCGAACGTACAGAAATTCCACTGAAGCCCTATGAGCGCAATGTGCAAAAGAACGTAATGATGCCTGCTATGGCTCGCGGCAGACATGTTTTCGTAGAGCAGCGCATGGCCGAGCTTGCCGAATATGCCGAAACATCTCCCATCAACCGTATAGAAAAAGGAACAGATAATAAAATTGGTATCATCTGCTCCGGCTCAGCTTACTGCTATGCTCAGGAAGTTTTCGGAGAATCGGTATCTTATCTGAAACTCGGCATGGTAAACCCGCTGCCCGCAGGGTTAATAAAGACCTTTGCTGAAAGCGTTGAAAAAGTATACGTAATTGAGGAGCTCGATGATATAATTGAAACCTTCTGTCTGAAAAACGGCATAAACGTAATCGGCAAAGAGATCTTCCCATTTATCGGAGAGTTTACTCAAAAAACAGTGCGTGAAAAAATGCTCGGAGAAAAGCTTCCCTGCGTCGAGGCAGATATAGCCATACCGGGCCGTCCGCCCGTGCTTTGCGCAGGCTGCCCCCATCGCGGCATATTCTACGCTATGAAACCTTTCAAACCTTACGTGAGCGGCGACATAGGCTGTTATACTCTCGGCGCTCAGGCACCTCTGGCTATGAATGATGTTACTCTATGTATGGGATCTTCTGTCAGCGGTTTGCATGGATTTAATAAAGCGCGCGGCGACGAAGAACCAAAGAACTCTCTCGCCGTTATAGGTGACTCTACATTTATCCACTCCGGTATTACAAGTCTTATAGATATAGCGTATAACAAGGGCGTTTCTACGGTAGTAATACTTGACAACTCCACAACCGGAATGACAGGCCACCAGAACAATCCGGCAAACGGAAAGACTCTGCTCGGCGATCCTACATCTGCCGTCAATCTGGAAGCTCTTGCCAAGGCTATCGGCATACAGCGCGTTTTCGTCGTAGACCCGTTTGATATTGAAGGATGTCGTAAAGTTCTCGAGACTGAGCTCGCGATAAAAGAGCCCTCCTTGATTATATCCCGCCGTCCCTGCGCTCTGCTCAAGGGAGTTAAGCCGGAGCCGGCTCTTTCAGTAGACGCAAACAAGTGCGTAGGCTGCAAGCAGTGCATGCAGGTCGGATGCCCTGCTCTCTCAATCACAAAAGACGAAAACGGCAAAACAAAAGCTTTCATTGCAGCTGAGCAGTGTGCAGGATGTAAAGTATGCATGGCTGCATGCAAATTCGGAGCTATAAATGCGTAAAAGTGAGGATACGACAAATGAGTAAAACAACTAATATATTAATTGCAGGCGTAGGCGGTCAGGGCACTCTGCTCGCTTCCAAGCTCATGGGCAAGGTTTTCACTGAGCAGGGCTATGATGTAAAAGTCAGCGAGGTTCACGGTATGTCCCAGCGCGGCGGTTCTGTAATAACCTATGTCCGTTATGGCGACAAAGTTCACTCCGCTCTAATCGAGACAGGGGAAGCTGACATTCTCCTTTCCTTTGAACAATTGGAAGCAGCACGCTGGCTTCCTTATCTCCGTCCCGACGGTTTAGTAATAACAAACACTCAAAAAATAAACCCGATGACCGTAATCACAGGCGCAGCAGAATACCCGGAGGGAGTGTTGTCTGCTATCGAAAAAACAGGCGTTAAGCTGAAATCAATCGACGCATTCTCGCTCGCAGTCGCAGCCGGTTCAGAGAAATGTGTCAACACAGTTCTCGTAGGCGTTTTTGCCGCGCAGTCCGGTATAGATAAACAGGTGTGGCTGGACGCTATTCGCTCTACAGTGCCTGCAAAAACGGTAGAATTAAACCTAAAAGCCTTTGAATCAGGCTTCAACAGCTAAAACATATACTGTAAAGGTGAACTAGATAACAATGTGTAATTCTAATAACGAAATTTATTGGCAAAAAGAAATAGAAACTGCTCCGCGTGAACAAATACGCGCATGGCAGGACGAGCGTCTTGTAAACACTGTAAAGCACGTATACGATAATGTAGAGCTTTACAGAAACAGAATGAAGGAAGCAGGAGTTTCTCCGGATGATATAAGAAGCAGAGATGATCTGTATAAGCTTCCCTTTACATACAAACAGGATCTGCGCGACACGTACCCTTACGGTCTTTTTGCAGTGCCGCTAAAAGATGTTGTTCGTATACATGCCTCCAGCGGCACGACAGGAAAACAGATAGTAGCAGGCTACACCAAACGCGATTTGGAGATTTGGGATGAGATTTGTGCGCGTCAATTGTGCGCGGCAGGCGCAGACAAAGATTCGCGCGTTCACGTATCCTATGGCTATGGTCTGTTTACGGGTGGCTTAGGTTTTCACGGCGCAGCTCATATGATGGGTGCAATGACTATCCCGGCATCGTCCGGAAATACGCAACGTCAAATGACTCTGATGGAAGATTTAGGTTCTACACATCTCTGCTGCACACCTTCATACGCTATGTTCCTTGGTGAATCACTCGAAGCAAAAGGTGTAGATACGTCAAAGCTTCCCCTGCGCGCAGGTATATTTGGCGCGGAACCATGGACAGAAGAAATGCGCAAACAAATAGAGGAAAAACTGCATATTAAAGCATTTGATGTTTACGGTCTTACAGAGATAATGGGCCCCGGCGTATCATACGAGTGCTCAGATCAGCACGGTATGCATGTAAACGAAGATCACTTCATAATTGAAGTAATTAACCCTGAAACAGGCGAACCTCTGCCAAACGGCGAACAGGGAGAAATTGTATTCACATGCATAACAAAAGAGGCGTTCCCTCTTATCCGCTATCGCACGAGAGACATCGGCGTCATCAACGACGAGCCTTGTCCCTGCGGCAGAACATTTGTGCGCATGAGCAAGCCGCGTGGCAGAACAGACGATATGCTCATTATTCGCGGCGTAAACGTATTCCCCTCTCAGATTGAGACAGTTCTGCTTCAGCAGGGTTACTCTCCGAATTATCAGATTATAGTAGACCGTGAAGGCACCCGCGATATATTTACTGTTAAAGTTGAGATGAATGAAAATATGTTCTCTGACTCTATGAGCAAAATCACTAAAGAAGAGGAAAACCTCGAAGCGGCTCTTCGCTCATTGCTTGGCATAACAGCGGATGTATCACTCGTCGCACCTAAGTCTATCACACGCTCGGAAGGCAAAGCAGTCCGTGTTATAGACAAACGCAAGCTCGTTTAACTTAAAAGGAGGATAAAGGTATGGCAATTCGTCAACTATCTGTTTTTGCGGAAAATCGCCCCGGAGCGCTCAAAGAAGTGCTCAACCTTCTTGCAGAAAAGCACATTGATATTCACTCTATGGTTATATCAGAATCTAAAGATTTTGGTATAATTCGCTTGATAGTGGATGATACTGATAAGGCAGCTCAGAGCCTGCGCTCCGATGAATATATTATAACAATAACCGACGTAATAGCTCTGCAAATTCCTGACACTCCCGGCGGTCTCACTAAGATTATATCCACTCTTTCTGAGAAAGAAGTGAACCTGCAATACATGTATGGTTTTACCACATCTGCCGGTGAAGCTGCTTGTATAGTAATTCGTGTTGACGACAACGAACACACAGAGGTACTTTTAAAAGAGATTGGCGTAACGTTAATCAGTGAGAACGATCTCAAAAAACTGTTTTAAATCATAATTTAAATAAGCTGTCAATTGACTTAACTGCTCCAAACAGAGCGAACAGACTGATTTCGATGTTTTATCGGAGTCAGTTTTGTTTTAACTGTAATCTTTAATATATGCCGACAACTTCTTGATATAAAAATTCCTCCTATGGCACTTTCTTTAATTCCGCCATAGGAGGTCTCTTTTTTTCTTTATGTCTGTTTTTGCCGGACTTGTTCGCATGGCCGGCAAGGATTCTTTATTTTTATTTATATTAGTTCCTAATCATATTAAGAAAATACTTGTGAACAGAAGCATCTGTACTAAGCTCCGGATGAAAAGCAGTAACGAGCTGATTACCCTGTCGGGCTGCCACAATCCGCTCGTCTACTCTTGCTAAAATCTCGACGTCTTTTCCCACAGATTTTATATATGGCGCCCGTATAAAGGTCATAGGCACCTTTCCAATGTCGTTCATATTGGCTTCAGAGAAAAAGCTTCCGAGCTGTCGTCCATACGCATTGCGCTTTGCGCTAATCTCCATAGTGCCGAAGCACGGTTTGCCTCCTTCTACATCTTTTGCAAGGAGTAATAACCCAGCACAGGTGCCAAATACAGGCATACCCGAGGAAATCATATCATACAACGGTTTAAAAAGTTCCGACTCTCTAATGAGTTTCCTCATGACAGTGCTTTCTCCGCCCGGGAGAATTAAGCCATCCATATTTTTATCAATATCTTTTAGCTGACGTATTTCAAAATGCTCAACGCCAAGCTCATCCAGCATAGATGCGTGTTCGAGAAACGCCCCTTGAACAGACAAAATTCCTATAGCCATTCTACTTTCCCCGTTCTGCCATAAGGAGCTCGATTTCACTTTCATTAATCCCCACCATGGCTTCTCCTAAATCTGTAGAAAGCTCTGCAATAAGCTTTGCATCATTATAGTTTGCCACAGCTTTTACTATGGCAGAAGCGCGCTTAGCAGGATTCCCCGATTTAAAAATTCCCGAGCCTACAAACACGCCTTCCGCTCCCAACTGCATCATCAATGCAGCATCCGCAGGAGTTGCGACGCCGCCTGCTGCGAAGTTCACCACCGGGAGCCTGCCATTATCATGAACATATTTCAATAAATCATATGGCACCTGAAGCTGCTTGGACGCTTCGAAAAGCTCGTCATTGCGTAAATTTTGTACTCTGCGAATTTCCGCATTCATAGCGCGCATATGACGCACGGCCTGTACGACATCACCCGTCCCCGGCTCGCCCTTAGTTCTTATCATTGACGCGCCTTCCGCAATTCTGCGCAGCGCTTCGCCTAAGTCTCTGGCGCCGCATACAAACGGAACTTTAAATTGTGTTTTATCTATATGATATACATCATCCGCAGGCGACAGAACCTCACTTTCGTCTATGTAATCAATTTCAATAGCTTCCAGAATCTGAGCTTCTACAAAATGCCCGATGCGGCATTTCGCCATTACCGGAATAGACACAGCCTCCTGAATTCCTCTAATCATTTTAGGATCACTCATGCGAGATACTCCGCCGGCAGCTCTTATATCCGCCGGAATGCGCTCCAGGGCCATAACTGCACACGCACCTGCCTCCTCAGCAATTTTAGCCTGCTCTGGAGTCGTTACGTCCATTATTACTCCGCCTTTGAGCATTTGCGCTAACTCTTTATTTAATTCATATCTTGTTTTTTCCATAACTAAACTCCTTAATATTAATATGAATTAATTTTATGTCAGATCTGATTATCTGTAAATACTCAGTTTTGCACATTTTAAAAATACCAGAATACAGTTAATTATATATCAGTCCCAAAATATTTAAATCAAAACCACCGGTTGAACCGGTGGTTTGAACAGGCCCTATAAGGGCCCCAC